>VOFB01001743.1_pt1 | contig 24406 bp, 46 predicted proteins | sample 5384141 | NCBI WGS metagenome assembly VOFB01 (sample SAMN12384721, study PRJNA508395) | human gut metagenome | isolation source: healthy gut A | host: Homo sapiens | reverse complement strand
AGTTACGTATTGCCAATTATTTTCCTTGGAGAAGAAGTAACGGATGTATCCGCCAATCTGATTGTATCACAGCCCTTTTCCTGAATCTGAAGATCCGGGAAAGGATATTCAGATGTATATTAACAGCCCTGGCGGCTCCCCTGCATCCGTATGGCTATTTATGATACCATGCAGCTTATTAAGTGATGTATCCACAATTTGTATGGGTATGGCTGCAAGTATGGCATTCCTGCTGGCAGGCGGTACACTGGCAAACGTAATAAGACACAGGATCAGGTCAGAAAACTGATCGCCGGACCCGCAGGTGTATATATCTGTGACGAGTGCGTAGATATCTGTGCTGATATTATTGAAGAGGAATATGAAGATGAGCCGGTTGGCAACAGCGTTGACATTAATCTCTTAAAGCCGGTAGAAATTAAAGACTTTCTTGATGATTATGTAATTGGTCAGGATGCAGCAAAAAAGGCTCTTTCCGTTGCTGTTTATAATCACTATAAGCGTGTTATGGCTCAGAAAAGATCTGGACGTTGAATTGCAGAAGAGTAACATTATTATGTTGGGGACCAACAGGTTCCGGTAAAACTTATCTTGCACAGACTCTGGCAAAGATTATCAATGTGCCATTTGCAATTGCAGATGCTACAACTCTGACTGAAGCGGGATATGTAGGTGAAGATGTAGAGAATATTTTACTGAAACTGATTCAGGCGGCAGATTATGATGTGGAACGTGCTCAGTATGGTATCATTTATATCGACGAGATTGATAAGATTACGAAGAAGTCCGAGAATGTATCCATAACCAGAGACGTATCCGGTGAAGGTGTACAGCAGGCGTTACTTAAAATTATCGAAGGTACGGTTGCAAGTGTACCACCACAGGGCGGCAGAAAGCATCCGCATCAGGCTGATGAAGCAGGCTCTGCCTCAGGATTTTGTCAAATATGGCCTGATTCCTGAATTTGTAGGTCGTGTGCCGGTCAGCAACCCTCGATCTGCTGGATGAAGATGCTCTGTTCGTGTTCTGACAGAAACCAAAGAGTGCGATCATCAAACAGTACAAGAAATTATTCCAGCTGGATGGTGTGGATCTTGAGTTTGAAGATGAGGCTGTTCATGAAATTGCCCATCGCTCATATTTAAGCGGAAATACCATGCCAGAGGATTGCGTCCATTGTTGAGAGTGTGTTGATGGATACAATGTTTACACTGCCATCAGATGAGACAAGTTGAGAAGTGTATTATTACTTCAAAGCTGTTGTTGATGGTCAGGCGACTCCTGAGCTGGTTCACGGTGAGCCGCAAGCCCATCTAAGAAGGGACAGACAAGAAGTCATCCCGCAAGAACAAAGCGGAGAAATCATAGAATTCCAAGGCCAGTTGAAATGATACGGCAGCCTTTTTCGATGATAGAACTTGGCAAGAAAATTTGTTCAAGTAGAGAAAAAGACAATTGAAAGATATAAATCAAACAACCAATGATAAGAAGGTGAACAAAAAGAGATGAGTGATATTAACTGCAGAATGCCGGCAGTGGCACTTTAGAGGGCTTGTATTGCATATGATCCTGCATTTTGATGAGCCGCAAGAAATCCATCGCAGCACTGAAGCAGCCATGGTCAAAGACCAGATGGTTTTCCTGGTAAGGCACAGAAAGATCCTTGATGAGAAGATCCAAAGCAGGAAGGCCTTTATATAGCAGGTGCCATGAAGGTGAAACAGATTGTCAAGATGCCTGAGAATATGGTCCGTGTTGTGGCGGAAGGCAAATTAGGGCAGAGCATGAGGTGATTTCTGTGTCTCCATATTTGACGGATGTCATTATTCATGACAGAGAAGAAAAGGTGGAGAATGAGAACGAGGCAGAGGCTATGCGCCGTGTCCTTGAGGAAATACTTCAGAAATTTATCGATGCCGGTGCCAAGTTTGGTCCGAGATCACAAAGACAGATGGAACAGGCAGAGATATTGTTAAACTGACGAATCAGCTCTGTGCCAACATGCCGATGCGCTGGCAGACAGACAGACACTGGCGGAGAAGGTGGATTTTCGTGAACGTTATGAGGAACTGTGCCGCATCATGGAGAAGGAATATGATGTCCTTCTGATCAATCAGGATATCCAGAATAAGGTCAAAAGTCGGCTTGAGAAGAATCAGAGAGATTATGGCTGCGTGAACAGAACGAAGCTGATTCGTGAAGAATTGATGACATGCAGTCTGAAATCGACAGTATGAGACGAAGCTGAAGAACTGAAAGCACCTGAATTCGTCAAAGAAAGCTTGAGAAAGAAATTGCCTGTTTTAAGGCAAGCATCCGCAGGCAATTCAGCTTAGACAGGCGTCCTCAGAACTTATATTGATACATTATTTGAGATGCCGTGGAGCAAGACAAGCCGTGACAACAAAAATATTGACAAAGCAGCGAAGATTCTGAGAGGATCATTATGGATTGAGAAGGTCAAAGAGAGAATTCTTTTGAATTTCTTTCCGTCAGACTGCTGACGAAGAAGGGCACCAGCCCGGATCCTTTGCCTGGTGGGACCGCCGGAACAGGTAAGACATCTATTGCCCGTTCTATCGCAAGAGCACTGAGCAAGAAATATGTCCGTATCAGCCTTGGCGGTGTCCATGACGAGGCGGAAATCCGCGGTCACCGAAGAACTTATATCGGTGCGATGCCGGGGGCGTATTGCTTCAGGTCTGGCCCACGCAGGTGTGAAGAACCGGTGATGCTGCTGGATGAGATCGACAAAGTCAGCACAGACTATAAGGGGTGATACATTCTCCGCACTGCTTGAAGTATTGATTCAGAGCAGAACAGCAAGTTCAGAGACAATTATCTGGAACTGCCTTTGGATCTTTCGGATGTTCTGTTTATTGCAACAGCCAACAGTTTGTCCACTATTCCGCGTCCGCTGTTAGACCGTATGGAGATTATCGAGATCAATACGTATACACAGAATGAGAAGCTTCATATTGCCAAAGAGCATCTGATCGAGAAGCAGATGAAAGCCAACGGCATCAAGGCCAAACAGCTGACGATCAGCGATAAGGCCATTGAAGATATTATTCTCTCCTATACCCAGTGAGTCCGGCGTCCGTGGTCTGGAACGCTGTCTGGGCGATATCTGCAGAAAGACAGCACGTATAGATCCTGCAGGACGGCAAGAAGAATGTCAAAGTGACAGAGAAGAATCTGGAACATTTCCCTGGCACAAAGAAATATGACTATGAGATGGCCAATGCAAAAGAATGAGATCGGTATCGTCCGGGGACTGGCATGGACCAGTGTAGGCGGTGATACCCTTCTATTGAGGTCAATGTGATGCCGGGCAAAGGTAAGTTTGAACTGACCGGTCATCTGGGAGATGTCATGAAGGAATCAGCCATGGCGGCTATCAGCTATATCCGTTCTGTCAGTGACAAATTCAATATTGATAAAGAATTTTTGAGAAAAATGATATCCATATCCATATTCCTGAAGGTGCGGTACCGAAGGATGGCCCCTTCAGCAGGCGTGACCATGGCAACAGCGATGCTTTCTGCCATCACAGGTATTCCGGTTCGTGCAGATGTGGCCATGACCGGTGAGATTACCTTGAGAGGCCGTGTGCTTCCGATCGGCGGTCTTCGTGAGAAGTCCATTGGCTAAGGTAGCAGGCATTCACACAGTGATCGTACCGGAGAAAACCGCAGAGATATCAGGGAACTTGACAAAGAGATCACCAAAAGATATGAAGTTTGTCTATGCAGCTACAATGGCAGATATTCTTCCGGTAGCACTGGAGAGTATGCCAAAGGCACAGGCAGCAAACAGTTAAGGCTTTGGCAGGAGAAGAAGAATGGTTATAAAGAATGTAAATCTGGAAACAGTCTGCGGTATTACAAGTACGCTGCCGGAGAACCAGCATCCTGAGGTTGCTTTTTCCGGTAAGTCCAATGTAGGCAAATCCTCACTGATCAACGGTCTGATGAACAGAAAAAGCCTATGCAAGAGTTTCCCAGCAGCCGGGTAAGACCCAGACCATCAACTATTACAATGTGAATGACGAGATTTATATTGTCGATCTTCCGGGTTATGGTTTTGCCAATGTTTCACAGGCTGTCAAGGCAAAATGGGGCAAGCTGATCGAGGATTATCTCCGAAAATCCAGACAGCTCCGCATGGTCTTTCTGCTGGTGGATATCCGTCATGAACCATCGGCCAATGACAAGCATATGTATAGCTGGATCATTGAAAACGGCTTTATCCGGCCATTATCGCTACAAAGCTGGACAAGATCAAGCGCAGCCAGCTTCAGAAACAGATGAAGCTGATCCGGGAAGGGCTGAATGTAGCAGAAGGAACGCCGATTGTTCCGTATTCTGCGGTGACAAAGCAGGGACGAGATGAGATATGGAACTCATTGAGACCTATGCCATGGCACCGGAGGAAGAATTATCAGAAGAGCATTAGTATTATATTTTGATGTAGTAATAGTAATGAAGTGATAATCGGATATTTCATAGACAACTTGGGATAAATGTATTAAATATTACGAATAATGTGGCATAGCCTCTCTTGCTTTGGTATAATATTACCAAAGAAGGGGGGTTTTATGAGACTGTTTTTTCGGGAGCAGCACATGAGGTAACAGGCAGCAAGCATTATCTCGAAGCAGCAGGCAAGAAGATTCTCATTGACTGTGGTATGGAGCAGGGCAAGAATCTTTATGAGAATCAGAAATTCCGGTTCCGGCTTCTGATGTGGATTACGTTTTTCTGACGCATGCCCATATCGATCATTCGGGGATGCTGCCATTGTATAATCAGGGGTTTAAAGGCAGTGTCTATACAACAGAGGCAACACAGCAGCTCTGCCAGATTATGCTGCTTGACAGTGCCCATATCCAGGAATTTGAAGCAGAGTGGAAGAACCGTAAGGGCAAGCGTGCGGCATACCGCCGATTGTGCCGATTTATACCACAGAAGATGCAGTGGGGATTCTGCAGTATTTTGTAACATGCCGGTATAAGGAGAAGATACAGGTATGCGACGGTATAGAGATACGTTTTGTAGATGCGGGACATTTGCTTGGATCAGCCAGCATCGAAGTATGGGTAACAGAACAGGGTGTGACGAAGAAACTGGTATTTTCCGGTGATATCGGCAACACGAACCAGCCGATCATCAAAGATCCTCAGTATATCAGGGAAGCTGATTATGTCATTATGGAATCTACTACGGTGACAGAAGCCATGGTCCGCGTCCGGATTATATCAGGGCATTGACAGCAATCATCCAGAGGACTTTCGACCAGGGGCGGAAATGTGGTCATTCCTTCTTTTGCAGTCGGAAGAACACAGGAGATGCTTTATTTTATCAGACAGATCAAGGCAGAAGGTCTTGTGAAGAATCATGATAATTTTGAGGTATATGTAGATAGTCCGCTGGCAGTGGAAGCAACGAATGTTTTCAACAGAAATGCCGGGATATTATGACGATGATGCGATGGCACTGATCAGACAGTGCATTAACCCTATCAGTTTTCCGGGACTGAAGACAGCAGTTACAAGTGATGATTCTATTGCAATCAATGTATCTACAACGCCGAAGGTGATCATATCTGCATCCGGTATGTGTGATGCAGGCCGTATCCGTCATCATCTGAAGCATAACCTGTGGCGTCCGGAATGTACGATCCTCTTTGTTGGCTATCAGTCTGTAGGCACACTGGGCCGTAATCTTGTGGAGGGTGCGACGGAAGTAAAGCTTTTTGGCGAGACCATTGAGGTACAGGCAGAGATCACTTCTCTGGCAGGCATCAGCGGTCACGCAGACTGTGAAGGTCTGATGAAATGGATCGGTTTTTGAGAAGAAGCCGGATAGAGTTTTCGTTGTTCATGGCGAGGACACAGTGACGGATGTATTTGCAGCAAGGATCAAAGATGAACTGGGTATTGATGCGGTGGCACCGTATACAGGTGCGGAATATGATTTGCTGACCAATGAATGCATTCAGGCTCCGGAACCGGTACGGGTTACACCGAAGAAAGCAATGCAGCGTAAAGCTGCGACAGTCTTTGAACGTCTGCTCAATGCAGGACGCCGCCTGATGCTTGTGATCCGCCACAATGAAGGCGGAACCAACAAGGATCTGACCCGATTTACCAACGAGATCAACAATCTCTCTGCGACAAAATGGGATCGTTAACAATATCTGATCATAAGTGACAGAGACAACCAATCATAAAATCTTCATCAGCTGAATATATTTTTTACCAGAGGTGATGCCAATGGATAGAAAAAACACAGCTGATGAAGATTTTTCTGTTCATATACGGGAATTATTAACGGCTTTACCCATGAAATTTGATCAATTGCAGGAAATCCGACTGAGGGCAGGAAGACCTCTGATGCTCTTGTATGATAATGAGGAGCGTTTAATTGGCAATGAGAGCGGGTTTGTGACGGAGATGTCACAGGCTTATCGGCATCTGCCCAGGAAATTCAGGAGACAATGACCTTTATCAGCCATTATTCGATCTATGCTTATGAGGAAGAAATACGGCAGGGCTTTCTGACCATTCAGGGTGGTCTGGGAATTGGTCTTGCAGGCAAGGTTTTATCGGATCAGAAGGGAATCAGAAGCATCCGTCCTATTACATTTTTGAATGTGCGTCTGGCACATCAGGTGCAGGGCTGTGCTGATTCATTGATGCCCTGGTTGTATGAAAGCGGGCGGCCGTGTCATACATTGATTCTGTCGTCTCCGGGTTGCGGAAAACAACGATGCTTCGGGATGTGATCCGCCAGTTCTCAAATGGATGTAAGTTCGGAAAAGGCAGGAGGGTAGGTGTCGTGGATGAGCGTTCAGAGATTGCAGCCTGCTACCGCAGGGGTTCCCCAGAATGATGTGGGGATGCGTACAGATGTACTGGATGCCTGCTCGAAGGTGAGAGGAATGGAAATGATGCTTCGTTCCATGAATCCGAGGTGCTGGCTGTGGATGAGATTGGCAGCAGGGAAGATCTGCAGGCCATCGAGTCTGTCATTAACTGTGGCTGCCGGTTGCTGGCTACAGCACATGGGGATTCTGTTGAAAAGCTTGAGCTGCGTCCGGCACTTCAAAAAAAATGGTGGAGAGAAAGGTATTTTGAACGGTATGTGATTCTTGACCGGAGAAAAAAGATCGGTCATGTGGAGGCCATTTTTGAATGCAGACAGGGATTATCTTTATCAAAATGATCGGTGTCATCTGTGTGATGATGGGATGCGGGGAACAGGACTGGCTGTCGGGAGATCCTGTCGGAAGCGCATTGAGCAAATGCGGCAGATGAGACAGTCCCTTTGATGCTCCATGGAGAAATTCGTTATACAGGAGCTGAACTTCCGGAGGCCATCAGTGAGACGGCAGGTCGATGCGGGAAACCTTTTCAGATTTTTATGAAACGCTTTCGGAACAAATGCGGCAGATGACGGGACAGACCTTAAAAATATTGTGGCAGGAATGTGCAGTTCAATATTTAAAACAGACATGTTTGACGAAGGAGGATCAAAAGATATTTCTGGATCTGGGCAATCAGATGGGGTATCTGACAGTCAGATGCAGTTATCTGCACTGGAGGGATGTATGGCATTGCTGGAGGACAGGATGACATGCCTTGAAAAAATCTTTGGCCCAGAAGCAGAAACTAAGTATGACGCTTGGAATTTTATCAGGATTTTTTGTGATGGTTTTGCTGATATAATCTTTTTATTGGTTAATATCATTTTTCCGGGAGGTCCGGTATGACAGTCAATGTGATATTTAAAATAGCAGCCGTGGGCATCCTTATTTCCGTATTAAATCAGGTGTTAAAAACATTCCGGCAGGGATGACCAGGCTTTCCTGACGAGTCTTGCCGGACTGATTCTTGTATTGATGTGGATTGTTCCGTATATTTATGAATTGTTTCAGACAATCCAACAACTTTTGCATTGTGAAAGAGGCAGATGAATGGAAGTGATCAAAGCAGCTGTCATGGGAATTGCGGCCGCCATGCTGGCATTGTATATGAAATCTGTCCGGCCAGAATACAGTTCCATGATCAGCATCGGAGCCGGTATTTTTATTTTTTGATTTGCACTGATCTGTCTTCAGAAAATTACAGGGAGTATTGAAACACTTGGGGATTATCTGTCAGTCAGCCCGGTTTATATAAGAATTTTGTTGCGTATTACAGGTATTGCCTATATCTGCGATTTTGCCTCTTGTATTTGTAAAGATGCCGGTTATCAGGCCATTGCGTCACAGATTGAAATTCTGGGCAAATTGACGATTGTTGTAATGAGTCTTCCGGTACCCAGACATTGATGAGTGCCATCACAGAATTTATGGGAGCCTGAATGCAGCCGGGACATCTTAGAAAAGGAATGAGACAGAATTTCAGACAACAAATTTTGTATCGGTGGGATACTTTACTCTGATCCTGGAAATCGCTTCATGGATCATCATCGCCGGACCGATAGAAAAAGTGCAGGCAGCCACGGCAGAAAAAAATGATGGCGGCCAGGATGACAGATCAGACAGAAAAAACAGGCAGCCGGAATGAAGAAGATCAGACAACAGCAGATGAGCAGGCAGCGCTTTCCTGGACATGCTGGGAGATTTTTCGGATATAGAAAAAGCTGTTTCTGAAGCAATGACTGTCGAATCTTCCATATCCTTTAAAAAGAAATTTTGCAGGCATTGATGAAAGGGAGCCTTGACAGTGCCGGACAGATGCTCGTACAAATGATCAAAGAGCAGATCACAGGCGGCATTTATGAGAATCAGCAGCTGTTGTTTAAAAATTGCCTGTTTTGCTGTCATAGGTGCGATTTTTACGAATTTTGCCATGGCATTTTCAAAAAGAACAGGTGGCAGAGACCGGGTTTTATCTGACATATACATTGTTGATGACACTGATGATGACGTCATTTATCATGACGGCTGCCATTATCACGAATGTGTTGAAGTCATTGACAGGATTTATGAAAGTCCTGCTGCCGACATTTTGTGCGGCGTTAACTTTTTTACAACGGGAAGCCTGCTTTCAGGAGCCTATTATGAGCTGATGATGGCAGCCATGCCGTTGCAGATTGGCTGATGAGTACATTGATCATGAAGCTGATCCAGATTTATGTGCTGACTGCTTTGGTCAATCATATCAAAGGAAGATTATCTCTCAAAACTCAGTGAATTACTGGCACTGCTGATCCGGTGGAGTATCCGAACCGTTGTCGGTGTTATTCTGGGTATTAATATTTTACAGACGATGCTTTTACCGGCCATAGACCGGGCGAAGGGAACGGCGGCTTATAATTGATATCCGCCCTCCCGGCGTAGGCGCAGCAATGAATACAGCTCTGGGTGCCGTGATCGGATCGGGTGTGCTCATACGCAATGTCCTGGGAATGGGGGTTTGATCGTGATTCTTCTGATTTGTGTGGTCCCCGTGGTCCGGGTCTGTATGGTTTTCTTATCTTATAAAGTCGTTACAGGCCGTTATACAGCCGGTGACAGATAAACGGCTGTTAGACGGTAATGGAATCTATGACTCAGGGAGTCGGAATGCTCCTTCAGGTTCTGATCGGCTGTGTCCTGATGTTTATTCTGTCGTTGGCTGTTGTCTGTAATGCTGCCTCAGTGATTGATATCTGAAGGAGGAAAAAAATGGAACAGCTGTTGGCATGGGTAAAAAACTGGCAGTATTTACATGATCTTGTGCTACATGGAGCATCTGATCCCGTCACACTATAAAAGATATTTTCATATGTGTACAGGACTGATCCTTATTCTGATGATCAGTACACCCCTTTTGATCGTGCATGGTGATATGGAGAGTGAGGTCATCTGTCTGCTGGAAAATCTGAGAACAAACAGTAAGGGGTATCAGACAGATTCCACACTGGAGCAGGAGTATCGTGATTATTATATGTCCCAGTACAAGTCGGCGGTAACGGAGCAGATTGAGGCACAGGCACGTTCAGAAGGACTGTGTGCGGAGAAAATTACATTTTCAGTGGATGAGGATCCGAAAGCAGCAGTTTATGGCTGCCTGGACAGATTTGGCGTTAACGGTGACAAAAGAAAATGGCAGGCAGGCAGAGCAGTGCCGTCAATCGTCTGAAAAAAAAATATCAGTCGGCAAATGGGCATACAGGAAAGCCGCATTCACTTGTCGGACAGTCAGACACTGCTCGTTAGACAGTAGTTATCATGATCAGCTCTGGTGGGAGGCCGTCGGGAATGACAGATTTAAAGATGCTGTGGCAGCAGTTCACGAATAAAGAGGGGTGGGGGAAAAGAAACAGAAGGGATCGATGGATGCTTCTGGCATTATTTGGTATTCTCATACTTGTGATTGTCTGGCCGGTGGGAAGTAAAAGCAAAGAAGCGGATAATCAAGTGTCGGAATCTGTGGCTGGAACAGAAAAAGAACGTATAATTATGCAGAACAGTATACTGCGAGTATGGAATACGGCTGAAAGAAATCCTTGAAAATGTGGATGGCGCAGGTGCGGTTCAGGTAATGATCACGGTGAAAACAATGGTGAGCAGGTGGTGGAAAAAAGACAAAAGTTATTCAGAAAGCAAAACGATCCAGAGCGGAGACGGGGAAAATACAACAACGGCCAATACCAGCCGGTCAGAATCAACGTTTATGATCGGACGGACAGCGGCAGTCCATATGTGGTCAAGCAGCTGGAACCGGAGATAGAAGGTGTACTTGTGGCTGCTCAGGGGAGCCGGCGATGAGACCGTTGTCAATGAAATTACTTATGCGGTGCAGGTATTATTTGATGTGCCGGTACATAAAATAAAAAGTAGTAAAAAAATGAGCAGCAGGTAGGGAGGGTTTTTGAAACGGCTTTTCAGGAAAAAATCAGATTATTATTACAGCACTGGCAATTATGATCGTGATTGCCGGCTATCTGAATTTTACCGCGGATCAGACAAAACCGGTGAAAAAAGAAGCGGAGTCCCAGACGGCAGAGAAGCTTCAGGCAGAGAATATACAGGCGGAGGAAGCTGCAGCAGATGCTGAGGCGGATATTACATCATTTCCTGACGAGTTTAGCCTCTGTTTCGGCACAGGCCGAGACGGTCACTGACACAGAGACGCCGGAAGGTGAGAAAGTCGGTGAGGCAGTACTTTACGAGCTCAAGCTTCGGCAGGAGCTTTCGGTGCTTCAAGCAAAATTAAACAGGGGAACAGGTGCGTTCCAGAAATGAGGCGTCATTGCTGGAAATTATCAATAATACGGAGATTTCAGAGGATATGAAGACGGATGCCATCGCCAGCATGAATCAACTGACGGACAGGGCTGAAAAGAATTGGATGCAGAAATACTTCTGGATGCCAAAGGATTTAAAGACAGTGTTGTCAGCATCAATGATGACTCTTGTAGATGTCATTATCGGGGCGACTTCCATTACGGAGGAGCAGAGAGCGCAGATTGAGGATATCGTGACACGCAAAACAGAGAGAAATGTGTCGGATATCGTGATCACAACCATGGAATAATATTCATTTCTATATGAAAGATATACTTTTCAAGAAGCGGATACTTTGGTATAATAAACATAACCAGATGAATATGGAGGTATAGACACAATGGCAAATGAACGTGAGAATAATACAAATTATACAATATATGAAAACGGTCCTTTGGGAGGTTCAGATCGCCAATGAAGTTGTAGCGATTATTGCAGGTATAGCAGCAAACCGAAGTAGACGGTGTCGCTGCCATGGCCGGAGATATTCAGAAGGAATTGGTCAGCAAACTTGGAATGAAGGTTTTATCCAAGGGTGTGCGTATTGCTTTTTTGAGGATGATGGCATCAGAGTTGATCTGTCTATTATCCTTGAATACGGCTGCAGCATTCCTGAAGTGACAGCCGCTGTTCAGGATCGAGTGAAGAGCTCCATCGAGACAATGACCGGCCTGAAAGTTTCCGATGTGAATATCCGGGTAGCAGATGTGAAGATAGACAATGAATAGTCTGGCTTGAACAGTGAATCAGGAGAGGGTCTGCCGGCTTTACACAGCCGGCGAGGCTTGTCCTCTGAGTTTTGGTATGAAAGAATACAGTGGAGGAAACGAATGGGAAGAAGAGAATTAAGAGAACATATTTTCAGATTATTATTCCGAAGGGATTTTTTTCCGGAGGAAGAGATGAAGGAGCAGGAAGCTCTTTATATTGAATATCTGGCTGATCCGGAGCAGGAAGAAGTGGATTATATTGTCCAAAAGACAGAGAAGATCATAGCTATGATCCCTGAACTTGACAGTATGGTCAATGAACATGCTGTAGGATGGCAGACAGATCGTATGGGCAAGGTGGATCTGACTATTATTCGTCTTGCTGTTTATGAGATGAAGTTTGATGAGGATATCCCGGTCAGTGTTGCCATCAATGAAGCTGTAGAGTTGGCAAAACGCTACGGAACAGAGAATTCACCGGCATTCATCAACGGTGTTCTTGCAAAGATGATTTAAGCCTATGAACAGGAAGCAGGTCTATTCTGTATCAAGTGTGAACCAGTATATCAAGAGTCTGTTTATGGATGACTTTGCCCTGAATCATATTTATGTCCGGGGGAAGTTTCTAACTGTAAGTATCATTCTTCCGGACATATTTATTTTACGCTGAAGGATCGGGGCGGTGCCATCGCCTGTGTGATGTTTGCAGGCAATAGGGAAAGGACTGAACTTCCGTATGACAGAAGGCATGGCGGTGATCGTTTCGGCAGCGTCAGTGTTTATGAGAGAGACGGAAGATACCAGCTCTATGCCCGTGAGATTATGCAGGAAGGTGCAGGCAAGCTTTATGAAGCCTATGAAGCACTGAAAAGAAGCTGCTGGCAGAAGGACTGTTCGATGAAGAACATAAGCTGGACATTCCGAAGTATTCGAAGCGGCTGGGTGTGGTGACAGCCAGAACCGGAGCTGCTGTACAGGATATTATCAATGTTTCATTGAGAAGAAACCCATGGCTGCAGATTGTGTTCTGCCCGGCTACGTGCAGGGAGAAGGCGCGGTGCAGTCTGTGGTCAGAGGAATCCGTGCATTGAAGAAGCCGGTGTGGATGATGATCGTCGGGCGAGGCGGCGGTTCTATAGAAGATCTGTGGGCCTTTAATGAAGAAATGGTTGCCCGGGCAGTTTATGACTGCAAGATTCCGGTGATTTCGGCGGTAGGCCATGAAACAGATACGACGATTATTGATTATGTGGCAGATCTGAGGGCACCGACACCATCGGCGGCAGCGGAACTGGCTGTCCCGGATATGCGCATTGTGCTGGGACAGCCCAGGGATATGAAGAAGCTCTGGAGGCTGCCATGGAACAGATTATGGCTTTATGCAGACAACGGTGGATAGTTATGCCCGTGTTTTCAGACATCTGGAATCCTCAGTCACGGCTGAATGACCGGAGGCAGCGGTTGATGGAGGTTGAAGACAGGCTGAGGCTTGGAATGGAACGCAGGATCGAGCAGGCTAAGTCCGAACTGGCAATCCGTACACAGCAGTTGGAAGGTGTATCACCCCCTCAGGCAATTGGAGCGGGGGTATGCTTTATGTATCGGATGAGGATGGCCATGGTGTTGCATCTGCAGAGCAGGTGACTGTAGGACAGCATCTGTTTCTGGATGTCAAAGACGGAATGATAGAAAGTGAAGTAACAGCGGTTCAGAAACAGAAACGCTGAATAAGGAGAAAGCAGGATGGCGAAGGCAAAATCACTGGAAACAGCTTTTGAAGAGCTGAATGCGCTTGTTTCGAAGATGGAAGACAGAGATCTGCCCTTTGAAGAAGCTTTTAAGTTGTATCAGGAAGGGGTTAAGCTTCTGAAATACTGCAATGGTGCGATTGACAAGGTTGAGAAGAAGATTATAGAGATTCATGGAAATGAGGATGAAGGGGACGAATAGTCCGGAGGCTGTAAGATGCAATTTGAACAGGAATTAAAAAAGAGAAGACAGCAGAGGTCGAAGCATTACTTGAAAGGATGCTTCCGGAAGAAGAGGGACTTCAGAAAACGATTTTTTCAGCCATGAGATACAGTCTGATGGCCGGCGGGAAGAGAATCCGCCCTTTATTGATTGCAGAAACGTACCGTTTTTCGGAGGTACGGATATTGCTTTGGCAGAGCTTTTTATGGCAGCGATTGAAATGATCCATACGTATTCGCTGATTCATGATGATCTGCCGGCTCTTGATAACGATGATTACAGAAGAGGAAGACTGACTTCCCAATAAAGTCTATGGTGAAGCTATGGCTATTCTGGCCGGGGATGCACTGCCGAACTACGCTTTTGAGACAGCAGCCAGAGCTATGGATCATGCAAGAGATGATGCGGAACTTCTGAATGTGATGAAGGCATTCAGAATTCTCAGTACAAAAACCGGGTATCAACGGGATGATCGGCGGACAGGTTGTGGATGTGGAACTGACCGGCAAGCCGATTCCTGAGAAGACGCTGCGTTTTATTTTTGAACTGAAAACAGGTGCTTTGATCGAAGCAGCTATGATGATCGGGGGCACAGTTGGCGGAGCATCAGAAGAACAGATCGCAGCAGCAGAGAAGGCAGCCGGCGATATCGGCATGGCTTTTTCAGATTCAGGATGATGTGCTGGATGTAATCGGCAATGAAGCTTTTGCTTGGCAAACCGATACACAGTGATGAGAAGAACGAGAAGACAACATGGGTAACAGTTTATGGACTTGAGCAGGCCCGGAAGGATGTGTCAGAATATTCACAGGGAGGCTATGGACATCCTGTCCGGGATGCAGGAAGTGACAGAACCGAAAGCGTCATTCCTGTATCATTTTGTTGAATATCTGATTCACAGGAACAAATAACAGAAGATAATTGAGGTGTAAAGAATGTCTGGGTATTTGGACAGAATCAATGAAGCCAATGATATAAAGAAAATAGAACCGGAGGCCTATGATGCACTGGCCTCAGAGATCCGCCTGTTTATAATAGAGTCTGTCAGCGAACATGGCGGTCATCTGGCGTCCAATCTCGGCGTTGTAGAATTGACGATGGCACTGCATCTGTGCCTGGATTTTCCGAATGACAAGCTGATCTGGGATGGGACATCAGGCCTATACGCATAAGCTTCTGACCGGACGTAAGGAAGATTTCAGTAGCCTTCGTACTTTCGGCGGTATGAGTGGATTTCCAAAACATAAGGAGAGTCCTTGCGATGCCTTTGATACAGGACATAGTTCAACATCCATATCGGCTGCCCCTTGGTTATGCCAGGGCAAGAGATTGGAAAGGTGAGAACAGGACAGTTGTGGCAGTGATTGGTGATGGCTCCATGACAGGCGGTATGGCCTATGAAGCATTGAACAATGTATCGCACCTGAAGAGCAATATGATTATTGTTCTCAAGACAACAAGATGTCGATTTCAGAGAATGTCGGCGGGCTTTCAAGGCATCTGGACGGCACTTCGTACAAGAGAGTCCTATATGGATTTCAAAGCAGATGTTGAGAAGAAGCTTAAGCAGATTCCTCATGTGGGAGATTCTGGGCCAGAAGTGTCAAGAAAATCCAAGGATTCCATCAGACAATTGTTTGTAAAAGGCGGCTTTTTTCGAGGATTTCGGAATCAAGTATATCGGTCCGATAGACGGGCATGATATTAAAGAGATGGTGCGGGTGCTGAATGCTTTGAAGAAGCTGAATGAGCCGGCAGTCATGCATGTGGTGACTCAGAAGGGACGGGGATATATACCGGCGGAGAAGAAATCCTTCCGCCTTCATGAGTGGGAAGCTTTGATATTGCCACAGGTGAGCCTCTGGCGGGCAAGAGTGTTTTATACATCCATATTTTCAAAAACAATCTGTAAGCTCGGGAAGAATCATCCGATGTTGTTACACTTGTGCAGCGATGCCGGATGGTACAGGACTGACAGCCTTCAAGAAATATTTTCCGGACGCTTTTTGATGTAGGCATTGCGGAGCAGCATGCGGTGACATTTGCAGCCGGACTGGCAGCAGGCGGCATGCATCCGTTTGTGTCGTCTACTCATCTTTTTCTGCAGCGTGCCTATGATCAGATCATTTCATGATGTTCGCATACAGAATCTTCCTGTTGTATTCTGCGTGGACAGAAAGCAGATTTGTGGGCGCGATGGCGTATATCATCAGGGGATTTTTGATCTATCTTATTTGTCAACGATACCGAATATGACGGTCTGTGCGCCGAAGAACAAATACGAACTTTATGACATGCTGTATTTTGCTTTTTACCATTATAATGGGCCGATCGCCATTAGATATCCACGGGCACTGCCTGTGAAGCATACAAGGACATGCGCCCGCCGATTGTTTATGGTAAGAGTGAGCTGATGTTTAAAGGGGGAGAAGGCTGCCCTCGCAGCGGTGGGCAGTATGGTTGAAACGGCTGTGGAGGTCCGTGGAAACTGCGGGAAAAGGGGCATCAATGCAACCGTTGTGAATGCACTGTTTTGTCTGTCCGCTGGATACAGAATGTCTGGATGCACTTGCCGCAGAGTACATCAATGGATCGTCACCATGGAGGAGAATGTCTTAAAAGGCGGCTTCGGAGAAGCCTGTGGTGACTATATTTTAGAGAAGCATGAAGATATCCGACTGATCCATATCGGTGTTCCGGATGTTTGCGTGGAGCATGGCGGTGTTGATCAGCTGAAAAAAGACCCTTCATATGGATGCGACTCGATTGTTGAACGATCTGCATGGAAATGGACGGAGAATAAGGAAGTTTCCGAATTTGAGAGACAGAGTTTGAGAGGAATGGATAGATAGAAATGAAAGAAAGACTGATGTACTTCTGGTGAAGCGAAATCTGGCTGAATCCAGAGAAAAAGCCATATGATATTATGCTCAGGCAAATGTGTTTGTCAATGGCAACAGAGAGGATAAGGCCGGGAACTACTTTTGATGAAGAGAAGGCTCAGATTGAGATCAAAGGTCAAGTACATTTTCTAAAATGAGGCGGTTTAAAACTCTGAGAAAGCCACCGAAGTTTTCGGTGTGGATGTCAAAGATAAAGTATGTATGGATATTGGTGCTTCAACCGGCGGTTTTACGGACTGTATGTCTTAAAATGGCGCAGATCAAGTGCTCCATTCATTTAATAGCTGGCTCTGGAAGCCCTGTCAGATCCGAGAGTCATTTGTATGGAGAAGACGAATATCCGTTATGTGACATCTGAACAGGTGTGCCTGAGAAGATTTTCATTTTGCTTCAGTGATGTTTCTTATTTATTTCTTTGAAGAAGGTTCTGGGGCCGGCTAGAGAATTGCTAAGCAGGATGATGCTGAATGGTATGCCTGATCAAACCAGGTTTGAAGCAGGAAGAGAAAGTAGGTGTAAAGGGTGTTGTCAGAGACAAAGTTGCCCACCACCTGGAAGTGATCGAGATGATCCCTTCAGTTTGTGACATCTATTCATTTTGGAAATCCTGAATCTGGATTATTCCTCATTAAAGGTCCTGAGGGTACATTGAATACCTGTCTATATTAGAAAACGTCCTGAGGATTATCCAAGCTTGAGAATGGCCGGTTGACCCTGCAGAGGTGGTTGAGCGGCCCATGCGGAGCTGGCAAAGGGCAATTCCTTAAATGACGGAGGATTCAATGTGAAAAAAATTTGCTTTGCTGACGAATTATTCGAAAGACAGAAAGCTTGTTTATACACGATTGATTGAAACATATATCACGGAAAAATGGCGGTACGCATTGGGTACCGAACACATCAGTGAACCTGATGATGATGCTGGGGATCAGCGATATGATTTAAGTGATATGCCAAGTGGGATATATAGAATGTGATTGTTCTGGCGGAGATGGAGCTTTTCCAGGCCGCCAGGAGAGGATGCTTGACAGACATATTCCGTTGCTTGGGATCAATCTGAACCCTTGATTTCTTACTCGGCTGGAGAAGAGTGAGCTCCCGGATGTCTGGACAGCGTTTTGATGACAGCTGTTCCATTGATGAACGCATGATGCTTAGAGGCAGCGCGTTTATCATGGTCAGAGGAGACCCACGATGCTACAATACCAGAGCCGGTTTTTCCAGACTGGTGGAATGAAGAATCTATGTGAACGGTGAGCTTTTAAGTATTTATGGGTGGACGGCATCATCGTTTCAACACCGATGATCATGTTACAGCCTTTCGCAGGCGGACCCATTATCTTTCCCAGACGGATGTCGCGGTCATCACACTGACTATCCGCATTCATTGCAGGCGAGAAGTCTTGTTGTATCAGGAGAAGACCGATCATGATTGAGATCGGCAAGGAAGAAGAAAGACACAGAGAGAGGAAGCAATGGTAACCTTGATTTGGCAGAAGTGCACAGGAGTTTAGACAGGAGACCGTATTGAGATATATAAGGCAATAAGAATAGCTGATCAGATTAAAGGGAAGAAGCTTTTACCAGGTTCTTCAGAATAAAATCGGCACGGCATAAAGGGTGGGCATTACAATGAAATTAAAAGACATGAGAAGATTATTGAGCTGGTGAATAAATATGAGATCGAGACACAGGAAGAGCTTGGCTTCCTTATTAAATCAGGCCGGTTTTCGTGTGACTCAGGCAACAATTTCAAGAGAGCATCCGTGAACTGCGATTATCAAAGGTCAACAGCCATGACGGCAAGCAGAAATATGCAGTGATGTCCGTCAGATCAGGGACTCAATGAAAAGCTGAGCAAAGTTTTAAAAGAAGGTTATATATCGAGCATGAAGCATCCCATCTTGTTATGTCGTGGAAACGGCTACAGGTATGGCTATGGCGGTGGCAACGGCACTGGATGCCATGGAACTTCCGGATTTGCAGGATGTATTGCCGGAGATGACACTGTTATGTGCCCTTCATGCCGATGCGGATGTAGAGATACTGTTAAGCTGATCACAGTCGTTAGTCAGCAGGAAGAATAGAGAGAAATATATGCTTCTGGGAATATACATGTGAAGAACATGTATGTTAATTGATGAGGCAGATGTTGGATTTTGGAGATCATCTGAATATCCTCACCGGTGAGACTGGTGCCGGTAAGTCGATTATTACTTCCTGTCCACCAGGCCTCGGAGGCAAGGTCTCCAGGGATGTGATCAGAAAAAGATGCAGACTATGCCCTTGTGGAATTAAATTCAAAGTGAAGAATCCGCAGATCTCTTGCAGAACTGGAGAAGCTTGAGATACCGCCGGATGGTGATGAAGTGATTATATCAGGATCACAGGTACCAGAAGTGTGGCAAGGATCAATGGCGGAGTTTAAAAGCCGTTTTGGCGGTTCAGACAGTAAAGCTGCGCTTTTTAATTGATATTCACGGTCGTACATGAACATCAGTCTTTTTACATAAAGACAAACATCTGGCCATTCTGGATCAGTTTGCCAGGGAAGAAAATGGCACCTGTCAAAGATGCATTAAAAGACAGTTACAGGGAATATATGATATTGAAGAAAAAGAGATGGACGGGGCGATCACTGATGAGGGAAAGCGTTCAGTGAGATTTCATTTCTTCAGTATCAGATAGAAGAGATAGAGAATGCCAATCTTCAGGGATGGTGAGGAAGAACAGTTAGACAAAGCTTTCCGTAAGATGAGCCATGCAAGGCAGATGATGGAAAGCATTGCATCGGCCCATGGCATGACGGGCGATGAAGGTGCTTCTTCTGCCGGTGATCTGGTGGAAGAGCACTCAGAGAGCTGTCATCGGTGGAAAAATATGATGAGGCCATCGGCAGTCTGATCAGTATGCTGACAGATATTGACGGCCTGTTGAATGATTTCAACAGAGAGTTGGCTGATTATGAATCAGGGTTTGACTTTTGATGAATCCAGCTTACCATGAGACATGGATCGTCTGAATCTGATTCAGCGATTAAAGTCCAAATATGGCAGTATTTCAGAAATCCTTGCACATCAGGATCAATGCCAGGCGGAACTGGAGAAGCTTAATGATTATGAGAATTATCTGTCCGGTCTGCACCGGCGGTTAGATGAGGCAGAGACGGAGCTGAAGGAACTGTCTGATCGTATTACAGCTATTCGTAAAGCTAATGCCTCTGTTCTTCAGAGAAGATCAAAGCTGCATTAGTCGATCTGAATTTCCTGATGTGCAGTTTGAGATTCAGTGCACCCCTGGCCATTATACAGAAAATGGTCAGGACAGCATTGAATTTATGATTTCAACGAACCCGGGTGAAACGGTGAAGCCTTTGGGCAAGTTGCCAGTGGCGGTGAATTATCGCGAATCATGCTGAAATGCAGTGAAGTCTGTTCTGGCCGATGCAGATGCCATTGAAACATTGATTTTGATGATTGATACCGGCATCAGCGGGACGTACAAGCCCAGAAAGTATCTTTGAGAAAATGGCAGTGATTGCCAGAAACATCAGGTAATCTGTATTACCCATCTTCCGCAGATACGCAGCCATGGCAGATGATCATTACGTCATTGAAAAAATACCATGGAACAGCGTACCATGACAGAGATCCATCATTGTCCGATGAAGCCTTCCGTGGACGAAATCGCACGTCTGCTGGGCGGTGAGATCACAGATGCAGTTATGAAGAATGCCCGCGAAATGAAAAAATCTGGCGAGGTCAAAAAAAATAGATTAAATCAAATAGCTTCATCACATACTAACAGGGAGTAATCAACTGATTGGTCCCTGTTTTATTTACGCGAGCAACGAGCCAAAGTCCGTGCTTGCACGAGACCTTGGCGACTGCCGCGATAACTCTGAGAAAACTCGCGGGAGCGTGTTTCATAGTTTTTGATAGAAAGGTGTGTGGTGGTGGGAAACGAAAGAGGGAAATACAGGATATGGCTGATGGCGGCGTTGGTGGTTAATCTGATTGTTTTGGCTGTGGGTTTGTGATGAATAATTGGTAATTGAGGCACAAAAGACGCAGGATCAGGGGCTGACGAAGGTTTCAGCAGACGTGGCTGACAGGCAATTATGATGCCGGTGGGAATGCTGGTGGGGCTTTATATTCATACGAAGGGTGTGATGGTGCTTGGAACGGGAAAGGTGGAGAATCTGGTTGATGAGGCATGGAACCGGCGAAGACGGCTTTTGCGTGGAAAGGGATTATATACTTTATATAATGGCACGAAAAATCAGGAATACAAGTCAGGGCAATGAGTCTGGATTCAGGCCTGTAAAGGAAATATGCTTAACTTTGGAAGTATTGAGAGGGGATAAAATCTGCCTGTCGATGAAACCGGTGGAGACTGCAGAAGACGTTTATAAGATCGGGTAGCGGCTTCGGACGATACACAGGGAATAGGAACGATTACGTACGATGCCAATCAGCAGTTTGCAGCCTTAGGCCATGGCATTTATAGATGCCGATACTGGAATTTTGATGGACATCAGCCGCGGGATGGTTACCTGTCCAATATATTGTCGGTTGGGTCGGCGTTCCAGGGGGGAACGCCGGAGAGATTGTGGGGAACCATTGATTATCAGAAGAAAACAGGATCGGCACCATTGATTACAATAGCGATGCGGCATTTTGGGACAATAGATAGTGGCTATCTGGCTTATGATGCATCGGTGCGCCAGCGGTACATTCGGGAGAAATAATACGCCCTGCCGCCATTGTCTGTACTGTGAATGGTGAAACAGAGAGCTATGTAGTTTGAAATCAGGAAAATTGACAGGCACAATCGCGATCACAAAAATTTTTGTCCTGCAGATTACGGATGAGTGTCTGCTGGCAAAAACAAACGGTATTCTTCAGAATGAGGCCCGGAAAGTTATTCTGGGAAATGGCCTAGCCGGGCAGGAGCTGTCACCCATGTCTTTGTTAATGAGCCTACTAAAGGATATGGCATTTTTGCCGAAAATATGCAGAAAACGGAAAGAATAAATGGAAATAGGATAATGTGTATTTCTTGTGGATTCAAAGGAAGTTTCTGCATACATAGTACTAATTATCGAATTCGTAAGATATTAAGATTGACCATCATCATTTGATCCTCAGGCCGCTGTATCTGAAAACAGATTTTACAGAAGAGAATCAGTTTGATCTTGATTCTGATGGATGGCGATGCTTTGAGATGGATGGGCTGACGGCAGCCAGAATTATCAGAGGAATGAAAGGGACGGATGCTGGCAAGATCCCGATATTTGCAATGAATGCCAGTGCTTTTGCAAATGTTGTGGAGGCAAGAAGAGCGGGAATGAATGAGCATCTGGCCCGCCGTCGGATGAAACGAATATGATGTAAGATCAGAGGTTATTACAGGATAAAATTTTTATAACAGGGGTGGTGACAAAGATGCACAAGGGCCATTTGACAATAACGAAGAACAAATAAAAGAGAGCATTGGGAATGAATGATGTGCATATCAGTGTTCTGAGAAATGGAATTCAAAATATTTATCTGGTAGATTGTAAAAGCCAGCAGATAGAGATTTATCGATATAAGAATCAGGCAGTCGGAGTCAAAGAAATTTACAGACAAAGCAGCCTTATAAAGCTGCCATACAGAAATACATAGAAGAGAACGTTGTTTTGGAGGATCGGAAGAAGATGAACGCGGCTGCGGATTTTGAACATGTATGCAGTCAGCTTCATAAAATCCCTCAGTTCACAGTCCATTATCAGGTCAAAAAGGGATGGGGTATTTCATATTACTACATGAAATGTGCCAGAATCGGAGATGCAGATACATTTCAGAGAGTCATCTTTGCCTTTGCCAATGAGGGATGCAGATGTGAAGCAGAATGAAATAGAGAAAATCATACATGCCGACCTTACAACCGGAAAGCGCAAAATACTGATCATAGAGGACAACGCGCTTAACAGGGAAATGCTGTGTGAGATTCTCAAGGATAAGTATGATATCCTTACAGCAGAAAACGGAGAAAATCGGTTTTGAGATATTGGAGAAGAATTAAAGCATTGTCGGTGATTTTACTGGATATGCAGATGCCGGTATGCGATGGAACAAATTTTTGAAAAAAATCGGCGAGGATACAGCATTGGCTTCCTATTCCTGGATTGTTATCACTGCAACAGTGACGAAGATGCGGAGCTGACATGTCTGAATTTGGGGAGCTTCGATTTCATCAGAAAACCATATAACGCAGACATTGTCAAAGGAAGAGTTGACAATGTTATCAAGTTAAAGGAATCCACACTGATGCTGGCTGCAGTTGAGCATGATGAATTGACCGGACTTTATACCAGGCAGGTATTTCTGCATTATGCAAAAGGGGATCATGAAGTTTAGAGCAGATACGCCAATGCATGGTTGTGGCGAAGATCGTGATTTTAATTGATTAAGCACATGTACGGCAATAAAAAGCGGATGAGGTCATTGGTTATTTAGCGTCCAATACAGTTAAATAGAGTCAGGAATGGATTGGTTGCCAGACAAGGCCATAATTTTGTCGGCTTGTTCTGGGAAGATCATAAGACATTTGAACAAAAATTGAAAATGTCATCAGTGAAGTGAAGGCCAATTCACCGGTAAAAGGCTGATGGTCAAATACGGGGTTTATAAAGACATCGACAAACGACTTCCTGTTTCAGCAATCTGTGACTGTGCCTCTATGGCAGAAGAATCCATTGCGGACAATTATGATTGTGATATGGCTTATTATACAGAAGAAATGGGCCACAAACGGATCAACAACCAGATGATAGAGATTGCCTTTGAATCGGCGTTGAAAATCATGCGACTTATTGCTTTTTATCAGCCAAAAGTATATTGATACGGAAAAGTCAAGTTAGTGTGCAGGCATTAGTGCGTTGGTACAAAGATGGCACATCGCTGATATCACCGGAGAGTTTATTCCTGTTTATGAAAGAGATGGATTGATTGTCAAACTGGATGAATACTTCCACAGGTCTGCAGTCTGCAAAAAAGAAGAATATAAGGGAGAAGAATTGCTTCCCTATTTCTGTTAATTTTGTCCAGAACCAGTGCACTTCATGAAGATGTAGAAACGCTATATTGACATTATAAAGGAAAAACGGCATTCCTTTTCATGTGTGCCGATAGTGACAGAGCGGCCGCCATTTATAATGATCGTGTGGAGGCAATGACAGAACATCTGACTGACGCAGGATGTATCCTTCATATCGACGATTTCGGTGCGGGGTATTCTTCATTGATCAGCCTGAACCAGTTCCCGTTCAGTACGCTGGAAGATTGATGTAGTCTTATTGATGATGTGTGCCAGAGCAAGGGAAAACCCCTGGTGGAGCAGGTAGGTTATCACATTATCAAAACCGGACATGAAAGTTGTGGCTGAAGGCGTGGAAACAAAGGAACAATTAGACATCATTAAGGCTCCCCGCAGCGATGCGGTACAGGATTTTATTATGCAAAAACCGATGCCGGAGGATGAATTCAGCAACA
>VOFB01003563.1_pt1 | contig 24423 bp, 22 predicted proteins | sample 5384141 | NCBI WGS metagenome assembly VOFB01 (sample SAMN12384721, study PRJNA508395) | human gut metagenome | isolation source: healthy gut A | host: Homo sapiens | reverse complement strand
AGCTCACCTGCGGCCTGATGATGGTGTTCTACGGTTACTCGGTCATGAAAAACCCCCGCGTGTGGGGCGACCAGGGCCGCCGCGCCGTCAAGCCCGAACATTTTGAAGAATACGGCCGCCAGAACGGGCTGTTCTTCCTCAAGGCAGGCTGCGTGATGGCGGTCATCGGCGCACTGGATGCGCTGGTCACGCTGGACGCGCTGCTGTATCTGCTGCTGTATGTGTTCGGCTTTGCGTTCGCGTTCTATCCGCTCACCCGCTGGTGCAAGGCCAATGAAGGTTTTAGCTGGCCGTGGCCCCACGTCAAGAGCGAGAAAAAGCGCATCCGGGAGCTGCGCAAGGAGCAGGAACAGCAGGAGAAAAAAGTAAACCGGAACCGAGAAGGGCCGCCCCCGCGTACCGCACGCAGGCGGTCTTTTTTTGTCCCTGTGCAGCGCGGGGGGAGAGCGGCACAATCTTGCACACAGACTGTTTCTTGACGATGTATCGCTTAAAAGTCACTGTGCAAAGTTTGCACACAGACAAGGCCTGCACACTGAGTCACTGTGCAAACGGGGGTCAGAGTGCAAGCCTTGCACACAGACAAAAAAAGTACGATAATATATGATATATTTGTCTCTGTGCAACCTCTTTTATTCTGGTAGGCAAGCTGCGTGAACCAGCCGCGGGAGCCATTCTTCTGGTTCAGCTGGTATTTGCCAATATCCCCGGCTTTCACCAGTTCGGCATAGGCACTTTTATAAGTGCGTTCGCTGCACCCGATCTCCCGCATCACCTCGCTTTTCAGCTGCGGGCTTGCCATGCTGCCCAACCGGCTCTCGGCCAGCACGTTGAGGATGGCGTCCCGCGTGTCCTCCTTGGTCTGGGCCTGCCGCACCCGCGGCTCCTTGATGAAGTCGGCGTCTTTCTTGTCGGTGTAACCGTCAAACACGGCCTGCGCCGTCCGGACGCCGTCCAGCTCCACGTCCTCGATGTGCAGCAGCACCGTCTGCTGGGGGCGGCTGTAGCTGCTCTTCTCGTGGCTGAGGTAAATTTTGCCGTCGCTGTTGCTGCGGCCCATCATGAGGACGCTGCGGGCGATGTCCCAGATGTCGGAGCTGTCGGCCAGACGTTTCCGGTCGGACACGCCCTGCTTTTTGTTGGAGTGCATCACCAGCAGTACCGCGCATTGCTGGGCGGCGGCAATGGCCTTGAGGGGCAGCAGGGCGCTGCGCATCTGGTTGCGGCTGGCCATCTCGACCCCCGCAGGCAAAAAGCTCTGCAGCGGGTCCACGATGAGCAGCAGCGGCCCGGCCTTGGCGGCAAATTTGGCCAGTGCCTCGTCCTTGAGGGTCAGGGGCTGGCCGGTGCGCTGGAAGTAGTCGTCGGCGGTGAGGCAGAGCACCCGGTTCATGTCGGCTCCGGCGGCCAGCAGGCGGGCCTTGAGCACCTTGCCGGGGTCGTCCTCGCCCGCAAGGATGAGCACCTTGCCGGTCTGGGCAGGCGGCACGGGAAAGAACCCGCTGGTTTTGCCCGTGGTGACGCAGGCGATCAACTGCGCCTGCCAGAGGCCTTTGCCGGTGCCGCCGTCGGCACCCAGCAGGGAAAGTTCGCCCCGGGGCAGCAGGTCTGGGACCAGCCAGTCCACGTTTTGCAGGGGCACGTCGGCCAGCACGCCCGGCCCGACGGGGGTCTGCTCGGCCCGCATCTTGTCGTTTTCACGCCGGGCCTCGGCGTTGGCGGCGGCCAGAAAGGCGTCGCGGTCGGTGTCGATGGCGTCCTGACACCGGTGGAGCCACTGGTCGGTCTTGTACTCCACGGCAGGCAGACGCAGGCTGTAGGCGGCGCCCGCACATCGTCCAGCAGCTCCGGGCGCTGGGCTTCGTCGTACTGGGCCAGACAGGCAAAGGTCAGGCGGCTGAACAGCTGCTCTTCGGTATGGCAGCGAAACGTTTTGTTGTTATATTTAGTATAACACGGAACTGGACGCTGTCAACAACTGCTTTCCAACGAAAAACAACGGAAAATCATGAAAAAAGCGGAGAAAAAAGCCAGTGCGAAAAAACTCGCACTGGCTCGTTTGTTCTGGCTTACAGGTGCATCAGGCTGCGTTGTTGAACTCGCCGCCGCGATGAAGCGGTGGGGATGGGCGGTGGGGCGCTCCCCGGGTGGATCTGGAAGGCGCGGCCGGGCAGCTCCACCGTCTCCACCAGCCCGTCCGGGCTGGTGCCGGAGCACTCGGCCATCTTGGAACTGCCGGGACGCTCCCAGATCTCGGTCTCGCCGTGCACTCGGCCATCTTGGTGCCGGGCACCACCTTGCAGGGGTATTTACCCAGACGCATGGTGCCGCCTTTGGGAATGTTGCCCTGCTGGTCGGCCATCAGGTCGATGACGTTGTGATGACCCTCGGGGGTGAACTCGCTGGAGTTGGCGTCGGCGTAGCCCAGAACATGGCGGGCGAACTCCATGACCATGATCTGCATACCGAGGCAGATGCCGAAGTAGGGGACACCGTTCTCCCGGGCATACTGTGCGGCCTGTATCATGCCTTCGATGCCGCGGTCGCCAAAGCCGCCGGGGACGATGATACCGTCCACGTCCGCAAAGGCTTCCCTGCAGGCGGCCTGGTCGGGCAGGTCCTCGCTCTCGACCCACTTGATCTCCACCTGGCTGTCGTTCTCGAAGCCGGCGTGGTAGAGGCTTTCCATGACGGACAGATAGGCGTCATGCAGCTTGACGTACTTGCCCACGAGGGCGATGGTGCAGGTCTTGCTGCGGGTGGCGATCCGGGCCAGCATCTCTTTCCATTCGGTGAGGTCGGCGGGGGGAACATCCAGATGCAGCTGCTTGACCACCACGTCGTCGAGGCCGCCGGTGTGGAGCATCAGCGGACACTGGTAGAGGCTGGGCATGGTCAGGTTCTCGATGACGCACTCAGGCTTGACATTGCAGAACGTGCTGATCTTCCGGCGGATCTCGCCGCCCACGTTGCCGTCGGCCCGGAGGATGATGATGTCGGGGCTGACGCCCATGCCCTGCAGCTCCTTGACGGAGTGCTGTGCGGGTTTGGATTTGTACTCATCGGAGCCGGAGATGTAAGGCACCAGCACCACATGGATGAAGCAGCAGTTCTCCTTGCCCTGCTCGAGGCCCACCTGACGGATGGCCTCGAGGAAGGGCTGGCTCTCGATGTCGCCGGTGGTGCCGCCGATCTCGGTGATGACCACATCGGCCTCGGTGGAAGAGGCCAGATTGTAGATATAGCTCTTGATCTCGTTGGTGATGTGGGGGATGATCTGGACGGTCTGGCCGAGGTAAGCGCCCTGGCGCTCCTTGTTCAGCACGTTCCAGTAGACCTTGCCGGTGGTGAGGTTCGAATACTTATTCAGGTCCTCGTCGATGAAGCGCTCGTAATGGCCCAAATCCAGGTCGGTCTCCGCGCCGTCGTCGGTGACGAAGACCTCGCCGTGCTGCAGGGGGCTCATGGTACCCGGGTCCACGTTCACATAGGGGTCCAGCTTCTGGGTGGCCACTTTGAGGCCGCGGCACTTCAGCAGTCGGCCCAGGGAAGCCGCCGTAATGCCCTTGCCAAAACCGGAGACCACGCCGCCGGTGACGAAAATAAACTTGGTCTGTTTTTCTGCCATAAAAATACTTCCTCCTCTATAATTTCAGACGAAATAAGATTCAGAATACGTTTTCCCAATCCAGTATTATACACCCACATCCTCATAGGAATCAAGGATTTCCTGCGCGACCTCGGCGCGGTCGCGCCGGGTGTCCATGGCCATGCTTTTTTTCAATGCGGCGGTGGGCCTCGGCCTCGGTCAGGTGCGCGTGCTCCACCAGGCAGCACTTGGCGCGGCTCACCAGACGGATCTGGGCCAAATTTTGTCCTGCAGGCGGGCGTTCTCCTGCCGCAGAAGCAGGAGGCGGTGGTTGCTGGCGGCGGCCATCTGGATGGCCTGCAAAAAGAAGGTGTTGGAGAAGGGCTTGCTCAGCAGCAGCACCCCTGCTCGCTCAGGGGGGCCAGCAGCTGTTCGGCCTGTGCGGCTTTGACCAGAAACACCACGCCCGCGTCGGTGCTTCGGCCACGGCGTCCATGCACAGCTCGTGGCCGAACTCGTCCGGAAGCGGGGCGTTGACCACGATGAGGTCAAAGTCGGATTCCAGCATCCTGCCGCCGCGCCTCGGCCCCGCTGGGCAGGATCACCGGCCGCGCATAGCCCAGTTCCGTCAGGCGTGCAGAGATATATTCGTTGGAGCTTGCGCCCGCACTTACGATCAGGGCACGTCCCATTTCCTTCGCTCCTTTCTCCTACGCATGTTCCTGCAGGGGTCAGATGGCGTTGAAGTAGTGGATGCGTTCGTATTCCGCCGGGTCGGCCGCGTTCGCAGTGCCTCGCACCGGGCACGCTCTCGGCATAGTAGCGGCGGCTCAGCTCCTCCGGCAGCACCTTGTGCAAAAAGTCGCTTTCCTCGGCGATGGCCACGGCCTCTTCCAGAGAGGTGGGCAGCATTTCCAGCCCAAGGCCCACGGCCTCGGAGGGGCTGAACAGGTTTTTATTGACAGGGGGGTGCAGCTCCATCCGGTGCTCAATGCCATCGAGGCCTGCTGCCAGGATGAGGCCGATGGCGAGGTAGGGGTTGCAGGCGGGGTCGGGGCTGCGCAGCTCCATGCGGCAGTTGTCGCCCCGCACCTGCGGGATGCGGACCAGCTGGCTGCGGTTCTGGCGGCTCCAGCTCACGTAGCGGGGAGCCTCGTCGCAGCCGAAGCGGAGGTAGCTGTTGGGCAGGGGATTCGTAAAGGCCGTCAGCTCCCGGCTGTGGCGGAGTATGCCCGCCATGAAGCTGCCGGGGATGCTGTCGGGGGCGATGTCGCCCTCAAAGAGGTTGTTGCCGTCCATGGACAGCGAGAGGTTGATGTGGAGGCCGCTGCCGGCCTGGTCGGGCAGCGGCTTTGGCAGGAAGCTGGAGTGCAAGCCGTTACTGGCGGCCACCGCCCGGACGATCTGCTTGAACAGGAAGATGTTGTCGGCGGTCTTGAGGGGGCCGGCGTAGTGGAAATCGATCTCATTCTGGCCGTTGCCGTTCTCGTGGTGGCTGTGCTGGGGGGCGAGGCCCATCTGCTCCATGGTCAGGCAGATGTCCCGGCGGATGTTCTCACCGGCGTCCAGCGGCGCTACGTCGAAATAGCCGCCTGCGTCGATGGGGATGCGGGTGGGACGGCCCCGGTCGTCGTTCTCGAAGAGATAGAACTCGCACTCGGTGCCGACGTTGCAGCGCAGGCCCAGCTGCTTGAAGCGGCAGTTGATGTCCCGCAGGAAGCCGCGGCAGTTGCCGCCGAAGGGGGTGTTGTCCGGTTTTTCCACATCGCAGAAAAACTGCATCACCCTGCCCTCGGTAGTGACGCCAGGGCAGGATGCACATGGTGGACAGGTCCGGGCGCAAGACCAGATCGCTCTCCTCCACATGCATAAAGCCCGCGATGGCACTGCCGTCAAAGCAGACGCCATCTTCCAGCGCCTTGGGAAGGTCGCTTGCCAGCACGGCGATGTTCTTCTGGAAGCCGAAGATGTCACAGAACGCGAAGCGGACAAATTTTACGTTGTTGTCCTCGACGAAATCGAGGACGTCCTGCTGTGTCGTATACCGCATAAAGATCCCCTTTCAAATAAAAAAACGCCTTCCTTACAAAAGGCCTGCCTCTGTACAGAGGCAGGTCTTCAGGCTGGTGTAAGAAATAGGAAAAGGAGAATGTCAGATTCAAGTTCCGCAGCCTACGGATGATGCTGTTTTTACGCGATGCGATCAGACGTAATAGAGCATCTTGCTGTAGCTGGGCAGGGGCCAGTAGTCCTCGCCGCAGATGGTCTCGGCATCGTCTGCCGCGGCGCGGAGGGCGTCCATCTTGGGCAGGACGTCGTCGTGGAAAGCAACGGCTTTCTCGGTCTCAGTGGGCAGAGCCTTGGCGGCATCCACGGCAGCCTGCAGGGTGTCGATGGCGTCACTCATGGCGTCGGCGTCGGCGGACAGGCGGCTCAGTGCCTTCGTCTCGCTGCGGACGCTCAGGCTCTCGCTGACGGCCAGCTTGGAGGCGGCGGTGTTGGCGACCTCACTCATGTAGGCGTTGACGGCGGGCAGCAGCTGCTTGCGGGCCATCTCCAGCATGGTCAGGGCCTCGATGTTGATGATCTTGGAGTAGTGCTCCATCTCAACTTCGTAGCGGCTTTCCATCTCCACCTTGGTCAGGACGCCGAAGTCCTCCATCAGGGCGATGTTCTTCGGCTCGATGAGGGCCGGCAGAGCGGCGGGGGCGTTCTTCTTGTTGGGCAGACCGCGCTTTGCGGCTTCCTCTTCCCACTCGGCAGTGTAGCCGTTGCCGTTGAAGATGACGCGGCGGTGGTCGCGGATGGTGCGCTTGACCAGGGCGATCACGGCGCTGGTAAAGTCGTCGGCCTTTTTCCAGCTCGTCAGCGTAGCCCTTCAGCTCCTTGGCGACGGCGGTGTTCAGGATGGTGTTGCAGTCGCTCAGGTTCTCGGCGGAGCCGGGCATACGGAACTCAAACTTGTTGCCGGTGAAGGCAAAGGGAGAAGTACGGTTGCGGTCGGTGGTGTCCTTGCTGAACTTGGGCAGGACATCCACGCCCAGGTCCATCTTCATCTTGACAGGGCCGGCGTAGGGAGAATCGGAAGCGATAGCGTCGATGACGGCTTCCAGTTCCTCGCCCACGAAGATGGAAATGATGGCCGGAGGTGCCTCGTTGGCGCCCAGACGGTGGTCGTTGCCGGGAGTAGCCACGGAGGTACGGAGCAGGTCGGCGTACTCGTCGACAGCCTTGATGACAGGCGGCCAGGAACACCAGGAACTGCAGGTTCTCCATGGGGGTGTCGCCCGGGTCCAGCAGGTTCTCCGTGGAGGTGCTCAGGGACCAGTTGTTGTGCTTGCCGCTGCCGCCGCCGTTGACCCCCTCGAAAGGGCTTCTCGTGCTGCAGGCAGACCAGACCGTACTTGGGGGCCAGCTTCTTCATCATCTCCATCGTCAGCAGGTTGTGGTCGATGGCCACATTGGTGGTGTCGAAGATGGGGGCCAGCTCATGCTGGCAGGGAGCAACTTCGTTGTGCTTGGTCTTGGCGGGAATGCCCAGCTTCCACAGTTCTTCGTCCAGATCTTTCATGAACGCGGACACCTCGGGGCGGATGACGCCGAAGTAATGCTCTTCCAGCTCCTGGCCTTTGGCGGACGGTGCGCCAAGCAGGGTGCGGCCGGTGAGGATGAGATCCTGGCGTGCCTCGTAGTCTTCCTTCTTAATAAGGAAGTACTCCTGCTCGGGGCCGACGGTGGTGGAGACGTAGTCCACGTCCTTGCCGAAGAGCTTCAGGACGCGGACGGCCTGGCCGGACAGCGCGTTCATGGAGCGCAGCAGGGGAGTCTTCTTGTCCAGCGCCTCGCCGGTGTAGCTGACGAAGGCAGTGGGGATGCAGAGGACGTCGTCCTTCACGAAAGCGAAGCTGGTGGGGTCCCATGCGGTGTAGCCGCGGGCCTCAAAGGTAGCGCGCAGACCGCCGGAGGGGAAGGAGGAGGCGTCGGGCTCGCCGCGCACCAGCTCCTTGCCGTTGAACTCCATGATGGCGGTGCCGTCGCCCACGGGGGAGACGAAGCCGTCATGCTTCTCGCTGGTAATGCCGGTCAGCGGCTGGAACCAGTGGGTGTAGTGGGTGGCACCCAGCTCCATGGCCCAGCGCTTCATGACGCTGGCCACGACGTTTGCCACCTCGATGTCCAGAGGTGCGCCCTTGTGCAGGGTCTTCTCGAGGCTCTTGTAGGTAGCGCTGGGGAGGCGCTCCTTCATGACGTGCTCGTTGAACACCTTGCTGCCGTAGATTTCCATAACATTCGCTGCCATAAATCCTACTCCTTACTTGATCTTATGTTTCCCAGCTCCCGCCCCATTTTGGACTGCCGGAAAGCGGGCCCCAAAGCACGAAAGACTTCTTAACAAAAACGGCGCTGCGAGTCAGGAGGTGACCCACAGCGCCGTTGCTGTCTATGGTTTGATTATAGCCGCTGCCGGCCAAAAAGGCAATTGACAAATCTGACGATTCTGCACAAACGCTCTCTGCGAATTTTGGCACAACTGAGCTTGGTATGACTTTTGAACCTTTAAACCGGAACAGAACGATTTGGAATTGCCTCCGCTTGCGCTCTGGCAATATCAGCGGAAATAATATTTTTAAATTTGCAGTTCCGGCAGGCCTGCGGGCCCGCCGGAACTGTTTTTTCACGGGAGGAGTCGTTACGGACAATTGCATTTGCAAAACCTAGGCTTATCCGTTGCGTGACAGCCGCAGATGCTACTACCCGCTACGACCCCTTTTTTGTGAAAATGTTTTGGAGCGGCCCGCAGGCCGCGACAAACGCCAATATAAAAAATAATATTTCCTTTAAATATGCCCAGAGCAAAGCGGAGGGCATTCTAAATGGTCAGATCACCTGGAACAAAAAGAACTTGAGGTAGTTGGTCTCCGGCACGCCCCACAGGATGGGGTGGTCCGGGGCCTGCTGCTTCACCTCGATCTGCCGCAGCTGGCGGTGGGCGTCCTTCGCCGCTGCTCAGCATCTTGATGAACAGCTCCTCGGTGGCAAAGTGGGAGCAGCTGGCCGTGGCCAGATATCCGCCCCGGGGCAGCAGCTTCATGGCCCGGTAATTGATCTCCTTATACCCGCGCATGGCGTTCTGGGCGGTGCGGCGCGCCTTGGTGAAGGCGGGCGGGTCCAGAATGATAAAGTCGTAGGGGTGGCCCTCTTTTTTCCAGCCGGGGCAGCAGCGCAAAGGTGTCCTCGCACAAAAAGTCCATATTGGTCAGACCGTTGCGCTGGGCATTGCGCTGCGCCATGGCAATGGCCTCGGCGCTGATGTCGGCAGCGGTCACACGGGCAGCGCCGCCCGCAGCAGCGTTCAGTGCAAAGCTGCCGGTATGGGTGAAGCAGTCCAGCACCGTGTGCCCTGCTGCCAGCCGTGCCACGGCCCGGCGGTTGTACTTCTGATCAAGGAAGAAGCCGGTCTTCTGGCCGTTCTCAAAGTCCACATGGTAGAACACGCCGTTCTCGCAGATCTCGGTCTGGGTGCTGGCGGGGTGGGTCTCGCCGGGCAGGTCGAACCAGCCCTTGTTCTGCTCCAGCCCCTCCTTGGCGCGGAGGGCTTCGTCATTCCGCTCATAGATGCCGGCAATGGTCTGGCCGTCGGCCCGCAGGACTTCCGCCAGGAGGGGGAACAGCATCGGCTTCAGCTTTTTCCATGCCCACGCTCAGGGTCTGGGTGACCAGGATCTCGTTGAAGCGGTCTACCGTCAGGCCCGGAAACTGGTCGGCCTCCCCAAAGATCACCCGGCAGGCGGAAAGATCGGCGGGCTCCAGCACGGTCTTGCGGTAGGCCCAGGCGTACTCCACCCGGCGGCGCCAGAAGCTGGCGTCAAAGGTATCGTTGGCGTTGCGGCTGATGAGCCGCACCCGGATCTTGCTGTGGTGGGAGACAAAGCCTGTGCCCAGGTAAGCGCCCTTGGGGCTGACCACATCGGCCAGGGCACCGTTTTCGGGAGCGTCTCCGGCGCGGCGGTAATATCGTTTTCGTACACCCAGGGGTGGCCGCCCACCAGCAGGCCCTCGGCGTGTTTGTTGACGGTGTAAACGGGGTAGCTGCGTTCTTTCATGGAGATCTCCTTGGTTGTCCTTCTTCATTTATAATACCATAGATCCATGGTATTATAAATAAGAAACCCTTTATAATAGCAAAAAATGACCGGAAAGAGGGAAACATGCCATGGAAATTGAACGCAAATGGATGGTGACGGCTGGCCGGAGGGCCTGCCCCTCATGGAGGAAGAATTTGCCATGCGGCAGGGCTACATCAGTGTGCGGCCCACCGTGCGCATCCGGGAAGAAGCCCTCACTGGCGGCAGAACGGACTACATCCTCTGCTTCAAATCCGAGGGGCGGCCTTGCCCGCGAGGAGATCGAGCGCAGCATCGACAAAGAACTGTTTGATGATCTGGAATACAAGATTATCGCTAAACCTCTCATCCCGAAGCTGCGCCGCAGCTATACCCTGCCCGACGGTTTTGCGCTGGAAGTGAACCATGTGGACGAGGGCCAGCCGACGGAGTTCTGGTACGCCGAGGTGGAGTACCCCACGGTAGAGGCAGCCAACGCCTGGCAGCCTGCCGCCGTGGGCCTCGCGGACTACCTGAACGACGAAGTCACCGGACCAGCCCGGCCAGAGCATGGGAGCCTACTGGCTGCAGACCCGCGGCTGACCCCTTAATTATAAGAGAGAAAGGATCGTAAAAAGGCAAAATTCAAACTGGAACTGCAGTACAACTCCCCGGTGATCCTCACATTTTTCCTGCTGTCACTTCTGGTGCTGTTTCTCGACGACTGGACCGGCGGCTGGACCACCATGCACCTGTTCTGCGTCTACCGCTCGTCGCTCAAGGACCCGCTGTTCTACATCCGGCTGTTTGGCCATGTGCTGGGCCACGCCGGGTGGGAGCACTTCCTGAACAACATGCTGCTGCTGCTGGTGGTGGGCCCGCCCATGGAGGAAAAAAAGTACGGCAGCATCCCCCCTGCTGAAGGGCATTGTGCTGACAGCCCTGGTCACCGGCGTGCTGCAATGCGTGCTGTTCCCCGCACCGGGCTGCTGGGGGCGTCGGGCATCGTGTTCATGCTCATCATGCTGGCGTCGCTGGCGGGCTTTTCCGGAGGCATTCCGGTCACCATGTTGCTGGTTGCAGCGCTGTACTTCGGTCAGCAGGTGTACGACATCATCCTCGTGCACGACAACGTGGCCAACTTCATGCACATCGTGGGCGGGCTGTGCGGCACGGCCTTCGGCTACTATTTCGCGCTGCCCCGCCGCAAACGCCGCTGACGCTGACGCATCCAGCGAAGCCGCAGCCTCCAGCGCCGCAGCACAGTAACCGGCAGACCGGACAGGTCAACACATAAAATAAACGAAGCACCTGCTTTTTCTCCGGGCACGACGCCCCGGTGGAAGGCGGGTGCTTTTTTGTTGCTTCCCGTGCGGAGTGTAATCGCGTGGGGCAGGGAAATAGCCTTTTGTAAGAGGTGTCGCCTGAAAGAAGCTGTGCTCCACAGAATAAATTTGACTGAATGCATTGACAACCTACCCCCCGGTATAATTGAGCTGACCGAAGTAATTTGATTGGTGAGGTGCAAAAATCATGAAAAGAAGAACATTTCTTCAGCTTGCTCCCTTTGCGGTAATCGGACTGACGGCCTGCGGTAAGTCTGACTCGGCAGAGGCAACGAATAAATCGTTGTCTTCGGCTTCTTCGTCCTCTGGTTCCTCCAGTATGGAGACAAACCAGATTATAGATGATATGGACGAAGATTACGAGGAAAGCGGCCTGACGCTGGAAGAAGCACGGTACTACAGCAAAACCTACAATTGCGCATATTTTATCCGCCGTGCCGATGATGGAATGTTTTACCCGGTCGCAGTTCCGCTGGTTGCGATTGAGAGAAGCAAAAATACACGACAGACTGTGTTTTTCTGGATTCCTTCAGCTACAAAAAATACGCATCTATGGGTTCTTTCCAGTTCTCTCTTTCGGAGGGAGACGAACTCGTCTATATCTCTGAAGAGTTTGCAACGCCCGACACCGTGGAGCTGTATCCGGTTACGGACTCGACAGAAACGTTTCCCTTTGTCATAGACCACAGAAGCAACTCTATGGATGTATACCCGAATGGAAGCTATGAGTTTGATGCGCTCCATGAACATCGCTATGATCTGTACGATCAGCTTGTTACGTCTTCCAATAAGAGCTTTATTCAAACGCATCACGCCTATCGGGAACGCCATTTTTCGGACTACGACCCATCTCAAGGACCGGATGCTAATTGGATCTCAAACAGTGACGGGCCGCTGACGGCAACCCTTTTGAATGGCGGCGGCAATTCGGGAGAGATGCCTACAACGCAAATCAACGGCGATGGTTTCGACAATATGAGTGTTTTCGTTCCGAACAACGAGTCAACGACGATTGATGATTTTGACCCGTCTTCTCCAAAAGCACAGGCAGAGATCGGTTACTATGAGGGCTCCAATTACAAGAGTTTTGTACTGTCTGCCGATTGTCTCGCCATCGGATACAGCACAAGTTATGCCTATCAGGCTTCGACTACGCTGACGCAGGATGGCTATTCGGTTGTGGACATTTCCAATATTCTCAGTTCCTATGAACTCCCGGATCAGCCGATTCAGTTTGTGATCAACTGTAATTATTACAGATTCGAGGTGGATGGAATTCCCTTTTTTGCTTTCATCGCGGTGCACCCGTAAACCCCAAAAGCGAATCGGGTTGCTGAAGACCGATTCGCTTTCTTTTTGTCTGCCTCATTGCGTCGCCCGCCGGAACGTGCTATACTGGAACAAAAACAACCAAGGTTGTACAAAAGCGAGGAAACGACCATGAAGCGGGCATATATCAATGGCATTCTGCTGGACGGCACCCAGCAGATGGAGCCGCAGGCACACAAAGGTGCTGCTGTGCGAGGACGGCGTCATCACCGCCGTTGCGGACGAGGGCACCGACCTGGACGGCTATGAGGTCATCGACCTCCACGGCGGCTATGCGATGCCGGGCCTCATCAACCTGCATGTGCATCTGGCCGGCAACGGCAAGCCCAGCGCAAAGCCGCGGGATAATGCGGCGCTGGTGCGTAAAAATTCTGAGCAACGGCCTGACCCGTGCGGTGGCTTACCGCATGGTGTGCAGCTACGCGAAGCTGGAACTGCTGGGTGGCGTGACTACCATCCGCACCGTGGGCGGCATTGCAGATTTTGACACCCGCTGCCGGGACGATGCCCAGGCCGGGAAGATCCTGGCCCCGCGCATTCTGGCCGCCAACGAGGGCATCTCGGTGCCGGGCGGCCACATGGCAGGCTCGGTCGCCGTGGCGGCCCACAACAACGGCGAGGCCCTGACCCAGCTCACCAGGGCCAGCACCCAGCGGGTGGACCTTGTCAAACTGATGATCACCGGCGGCGTGCTGGATGCCGCCGAAAAGGGTACCCCGGCGAGCTGAAGATGCCGCCGGAGATGGTAAAGGCCGTGTGCGATCAGGCCCACGCCATGGGCTATCCCGTGGCGGCCCACACCGAATCGCCCGAAGGGGTGAAGGTGGCGCTGGAAAACGGCGTGGATTCGATCGAGCACGGCGCAAAAATGGACGAAGAAACGGTAAAACTGTACAAGGAGCACGGCGCGTTCCTGTGCACCACCATTTCCCCGGCGCTGCCGTATGCGCTGTTTGACACGGCGGTGTCCGGTGCGTCGGAAAAAGACCAGTACAACGGCAGGATCGTGTTTGACGGCATCGTGGAAAGCGCCAAAACGGCGCTGGCCAACGGCATCCCGGTGGGCCTTGGCAACGACGTGGGCTGCCCTTCATCACCCAGTACGACTTCTGGCGGGAGCTGTGCTACTTCCACAAATACTGCGGTGTAAGCAACCAGTTCGCCCTGTACACGGCCACCCTGCGCAATGCTCAGCTGGCCGGAGTAGGAGACGTGACCGGCTCGCTGGAAGTGGGCAAGAGCGAGGACCTCATCGTCACCCGTCAGAACCCGCTGGAGGACCTGCGGGCGCTGCAGCATCTGGAGCTGGTGGCCTGCCGGGGCCGCGTGGTGAAAAAAGCCCGCGCCCAAGCGCAACCAGACCGTGGACAAGCTGCTGGACCCCTATCTGGAATAAGAATTTATCCTAGAAAGGCTCTCCCGCAAGGGGGAGCCTTTTTACATGCTCGCCATGACGGCCAGAATGCTCTGCCAGCTTTTGGTGCGGGCGCAGGTGGGGGCCGGGCGTGCCGGACGTGCCGGACGGCTCACCGGCGGGGTCTGGGGCCGCGTCTGCAGCTGGGCGGCAGCCGGTACGGCCGGGTGGAAGAACATCTCCACCGTGCCGCTCTGCCACTGTGCGGCCAGCTGGGCAGCCTCCGGGTCGGCCTGCAGGGTGCGGCGCTCGGCTCCGGCCAGGCTGTCGGCCAGCCAGTACAGGATGGCGGCCACCGGCAGGCAGGGGGGCCTTGCTCAGGGTGCTGGCTCCAGTGGGCACCCCGCCCACAAAGCTGTCCACCGTGATGACGGCCCCGGTGCGGGCGTCACGGGGCAAAGGCAGATCGCAGTCCGTGCCCGCCAGCGTTTCCAGCTCCTGCACCATGCGGTCGGTGCGGGCGGCGTCCAGCCGGTCCTCGCGGCAGCAGGCGTGGAAGTCGGTGTCCTCCAGCAGGCTCTCGGCCTTGGCGGGGAACTGCCCGGTGAGCTGGCCGCTCTCGTTGTGGCAGAGCATCCACCCCTTGCGGAACAGCTGGAAGTTCAGTCCTCTGCGGCCCATCGTGGAGTAACACACGGTGGCGCAGTGCTCCCGGGCATCCGCCGGACTTCCAGGTAGGCGTCGTTGCCGCAGAGATCCTGCAGGCGCACGGCGGCCAGAAGCTGCGCCCCGGCAGACGGGATGACATGGCGTTGTGCATGGCGGTAAAGTAGCGGTTGGCATCCATGATACGTTCCTCCCTGAATGGTCTAACTGACAGCAAAGTGTTGTATTCAAAGGACTTCCAACGCGGGCCGCCGCCGTGCACTGCGGGGGACATCGCGCGTTCCTGTGGTTCGTCTGAACATAGTATAGCATACTTTGCAACAAAAAACAACTATAAGTTTGCAAAAACAACCAGATTTTTGCGAACACCCCGGAACTGCTCCAAAATACAACGCGACGGTTGGTTGTAAAATGCCCGAGGCGGTTGTGTGCCGGACAACAAAAAAGCCTTCCCCAAAGGGGAAGGCAATCTCGTTCAATCGCCCAGTTCCCGGATCTCGTTCTGGATGAGCCGCCCGGCAGCACGAGCCAGTTGGTCCATGCCGCGGATGCGTGCCATATTTTTACCATAGATGCGGGCAGCGTCGGCGGCGGAGCGGTCCTCACCCATGAACACAGCCGACACCCGGATGCCCTTGCGCTGCAGAGCACGCACCTGCGCGGCAGTGTCAGCCACACCGGCAGCGTCCTCGTAGCCGCAGCCCAGCGGGTTTTCCGGGCTGGGCGGGATGCGGCGGCTGTCATTGGGGGAGCATCCGTCAGCAGGATGAGCAGGTGGCGGGGAGCCGGGCCGGGGGCAAAGTCCAGCAGATCGCCCGCCGCCAGCAGGGCCAGGCCGTCGCGGTTCCAGCCGGAGGCAAAATAGCGGTTGATGTTCTGGCGGTTCTTGTCGGCAAAGTCCTTGAGCACCCGCAGCACGGTGTAGCCCCGCAGGCTGCTGAAGGCACTCACCCGCACCGGGATGCCGCAGTTGGCCAGGCTCTCGGCCAGGATGGACCCCTGCGCCGCGATGACCTCCTGACAGTGCAGGCGGGAGGCGGAAGCGTCCAGCAGCAGGTCCACCGTAAAGGCGGGGTGATTTTCCTCCTCGGCGCATAAAAATACCCGGTCATCGTTCAAAAGTGGGGCCCGCCAGATCCGTCCGGCATCCACATTTCCGCTGCGGGCCACCCGCGCGTTGGGCTGTTGATGCACCAGGATGCAGTTGCGGATCTGCTCGGTGAGCCGCAGCACCACGCTGCGGTGGAGCTCCCGGTTTTTGGCATCGTAAGCCCGGTTGCGGTCGGCCTGCAATTCGGCCTGCTCGGCCAGATGCCGGGCTTCGGGGGTGGGGGCCTGCTCCGGGCTGGGCACGCCGGAGGCGAACCACAAATGGCACCCCAGATGGTCCCCGGTGCAGAGCTCCTGCTCGGCCTTGCGCAGCCGTTCCGGCGGGTAGAGAGAGCGGCCAAAGCAGCTCTCGATGTAGGCGCGGTCCTGCGCGGCGTTCTGCTTCAGGGTGATGTGGGCCTGCCGTTTGTCCACGCTGGGGCCGCTGCCGGCGGGGTCCACGGCGTTGGAGTGCTCCACCGTCATCCGGTCGGTCTTGATCATCTGGGTGGGCATGGTCTTGGTGGCAAGGGTTGCCAGCAGGCCGTCCAGATGCAGGTGCAGCGCCGCTTTCGGATGCACGGTGCCGTCGAAGAGGTCAAACGTTGCGTACACGGCCAGAGGGCGTCCTGTCAATTGGTCCGGCTGCGGGGCGGTGTCCGGGGCCAGCGCCGGAACAACCCGCTCTCGTAGGGGGGTCATCACGGGCAGATTGCGCCCCAGCACGCTGCGCCAGCGGGCCGCCTGCATGGTGTACACCAGCTGGTTCCTGGCCATCCACTCCTGCCGGGAAAGTTTGTACTGGATGGCAAAAAAGTAGTCGGCGTGAGAATCGCGCAGCGCTTCCAGCACCGGGCGGCGGGGCAGCTCCAGCCGGTAGGCCGCGTTTTCGAGGTACAGCCACGCCAGATCGTCCAGCATGGCCTGCCGCAGATCGCCCGCCCAGCGGTCGAAGATGCTGTTTATCAACTTGTCACCGTAATATTTGTGCACAAGGCCCACGCTGCAGTTCATGTAAAAATCCACGGTGCCATCGGTGTTGCGGGCCAGAAACAGCGGCTCAAAGCCGTATTCGCCTGCCGCGGCCCACACCTGATTGGCGGCCCGCCGCTCCTGCGCGGTGTAGCTCTGCGCTTCCATCAGGCAAACAGCTTGGCCGCATCCAGTTTGGCCGGGATGCGGGCCGCGATCACGTCGCGGATCAGGCCCTGCTCGTAGCTGTCAAAGGCCTTGTTGGTGATGCCCATGTCCAGCGCGGCCCCTGCGGGATGCCGCGCCGGATCAGGCGCAGCGCGTCCAGCATGCCGCGCAGGTCCAATGCCTTGGTGGAAATTTCCGCACTGTCGCACTTTTTCTGCAGGTCGAGGAACAGCAGGGCGAACTGGTGGGCGTACTTCGCAGCAAGATCCGGGAACTGTGCCCGCAGCAGCTTTTCCAGATCGTCCTGCGTAATGGTGGGCATCTGGATGACCACGAAGCGGGAGGCCAGGGCCTCGTTGAGCTCACGGGTGCCGGCATAGCCGTAGTTCATGGTGGCAATAAAGCGGGTCTCCTCCGCCAGCGGGATGCGGTCGTAGCCGGGCACATCGATGGCGCGGCGGAAGTCCAGCACCGCGTGCAGCACGGCCAGCGCTTCGTTTTTGGCCATGTTGATTTCATCCAGCACACCAAAGCCGCCGCACTGGGCGCAGCGGTATACCGGGCCGGGCCGGAACACCACCTGACCGTCCGCAAAGGTGTCCATGCCGATGAGGGAGGCTGCATCCATATTCACATGGAACGAGATATCCCATGCCGGGCGGCCAAAAGCGGTGGCCAGATTCTCCGCCAGCACATTTTTGCCGGTGGCCTTGCCGCCGGCCAGCAGCAGGTTCTCGCCGCAGAGCAGGGCGGCCAGTGCCTGTTCCCAGACGTCTTTTCCATAGTAAGTAAAGGCGGACGCCGGGATGCGGGGCCGCAGCGCAGCGTCCAGCGGATGGGCAGTGCGGTATTCCTCTACCGCAGAAAGCAGGGCCGGGTCCACGCCCTCCTGCCGCAGCGTCTCAAGAAGTTCAGACATTGTACAATACACCTCGATGCTTTGCCGGTTGTTTGCAGCAAACCGGCTGCTCAGCCCTATCATAGCACAATCGCGGGCATTTGTGTAGGGGGTGTGCGGGGCAAAACAGCAAAGAGGGGCAGCCCCGACCGGGACCGCCCCTCTTCACATGAAAAAAGAAGAAAAGAAGAAATGTTGGATCTATGCAGGAGAACTGCGCCTTATCAGGCGTTCTCCAAGCCTGCCATCTGCTTGATGGATTTAATGGCAAAGGTCAGGGTACGACCGCAGGCAGTACCGCCCATGACGCAGGGATAGTTGTTCTGGAAGAAGCTGCCGGACATATCACCGGTGATATACAGACCGGGGATCGGCTCATTGTTGCTGTCCTTGGCCTGGCAGTTCTCGGTGATGGAGATGCCCTGCATACTGCACAGCAGAGAGGCACCCAGCCAGCAGCCGTAGAAGGGAGCGGTGCGGATGGCGCTCAAACGGCTTGCAGGCTTGCCGAAGTCCTCGTCGTTCTGCTTGTCGTACAGCTCGTTGTAGCGGGCAACGGTGGCTACAAAGTTGTCCTTGTCGGCACCGGTAAAGCCCATCTTGTCGGCAAGCTCTTCAATGGTGTCCGCCTTCATGATCAGGCCCTCACCCTCGTACTGCTCCAGCTGAGCTTCCATCATGCCGGGGATGTAACGGGTCAGTGCAGAGCAGCCGATGGTGTGGAAGCGATCTACATCCTCGCGGAAGTTTGCATCGTGGATCATGGCATAAACATGACCCGGCTGCTGGAAGGAAGCGTGAGAAGCGTTGTCGTACTCCTGGCTCTCATTCATAAAGCGTTCGCCATGGCGGTTGACCTTCAGGAAGGGCTGGCTGCCGGGGTTGTACTGACCCACAGTGCCGGGGAAAGCCTTGCCGCCAAAGGCGTTCTCGCTGACCACATAGCCGGCATCCACACCGGGGCCACCAGGCCACGGTCGAACAGAACGGGAGCGGATTCTGCATCCAGATGTGCACCTGCCCAGATCGCGGCACGGATGCCGTAACCCTTGTCGGCAGGCGTATAGGAGCAGGCAGTGGTCACACTGGTGCCCAGCGGGTCCAGCTGCTCCATCATGTAGGGGTTGCCGGCATAGCCGCCGCAGGCCAGCAGCACGCCCTTGGCTGCGTTGATGCGAATGAAGTGGTCGTCGGCGGTGCTCTGGGCGATCACGCCGGTGATGCGGCCGTCGGCATCTTTTCCAGCTTGGCAAGGCCGGTGTTAAAGTCGATGCTGTAGCCTTTGCTTTCAATGTACTCCTGGAACACCACGTTGCGGGGCTTTCGGCGCTGCTGTAATCGACCTGCTGCACAGGGAACATCAGCTTGCTCTGGCTCACCTGCGTGTCATCCGGCCACTTGGCTTCATCGCCGGCGGTCAGGTTGCACACATAGTTATAAGGTTCGTTTTCCAGGATGCCGGAAACAAAATCATGCATGGCAGCGGATTCGTTGATCCAGGTCTTGACCACGCGCTGGTCGCAGCGACCGCCCATAGAACGGGAGATCTCGCTCAGCAGCTCGGCGCGGTCAACCGGAGCGATCCCTTTTTTCTGTGCTTCGCTGCTATCAATGGTGCCGTACCAGTGACGGGTCTCCATGACGGAAGAATTCTGCTCGATGATGCGGAAATCCAGCCCGTTCTGTGCAGCATAAGCGGCTGCGCACATACCACCGTTGCCTGCGCCCACGATGACGATATCGGTATCCCATGTCTCGGTGATGGCGGCCTCGTCGATGTCGGGCTCGGTGCCCAGCCAGTCGTTCTCATCGCCGGTGGGCAGCTGCACGCTCGCAACCACAGCCTCGCCCTTGGCCTGTGCGTAGCAGCTCTTGGCAGCCTTCATCACGGCATTGGAGGTGACGGTAGAGCCGGAAACACCGTCGATCTCGGCAGAACCGGCAGCCATCAGCTGCTCCCGCAGCTCGTCGGCAGCGGCAGCGCCGTAGGAAGCGGTCTCGCCGGAGGTGTCCACGACCACATCGGTAACGGCGCTGTCGGAGAAGGTCATGGTGACCTTGACGGTGGAGGAGATGCCCTCGGCAGTGCCCTCGTAAGTGCCGGGGATGTAGGTGCCGGCAGCACCGGAAGCGGCAGCGCTGCTGGAAGCAGCGGTGGAGCCGGAGGCGGCGTTGCAGGCGGACAGAGCACCGGCGGTGACACCGCTCATGGCGGCGGCAGCGGCGATCTTCAGAAAGCTTTTGCGGGAGATCTTGTTCATAGGTATGCTCTCTTTCTCTTCATTGTTTGAATTCTTCTTTGTCCTTCCGCAATGCACAAGGATTGCGGAATCTTTAACAATTATAGCGATGACGGAGGGATTTTACAATTCAAATAAATTATATTATAATGAAGTAAAACTTATTTATTGCAAAAAGGAGCAACACCATGAGCTTGAAGGCATTGCAGGGATTTGTGAGAATCGTGGAACTGGATAGTTTTTCGGAGGCGGCAGAGGCGCTGTTTTTGTCACAATCTGCGCTGTCTCAGCAGATCCGTGTGTTGGAGGCACAGCTGAAAGTCCAGCTGTTTCAGCACGCGCAGCGCCGGGTGGTGCTGACTCCGGCAGGATGGGAATTTTATCCAAAGGCAAAGCAACTGCTGGAATTATACGATGATGCAGTAAACTGTGCGCAGGCAGCGGAACGGAATGCAAACCCGCCCAAACGGCATCTGCTGATCGGGCATCAGAATATGCCGCTGCAGATGCTGGGATTTGACCTGTTTGCCGTCACAGAAGAGCTGAGCACCCGCTTTTCCCCCTTGATGTACAGCTGTGCCAACCGAAAGGATATCGGGCGTGCGCTGCTAAACGGTGAGATCGATCTTTCGCTGCAGATCGAGTGTGCGGAGATCGCAGCAGGAGGTCTGCATTTTTACCCGGCAGTTTATATGCCGGAGATCGGCATCCGTTCCATACGCCGCCAGAGGTGCCCCGCGGACACATTCCATTGGAGCAGGCGGTAAAATATCGGTGGATGTTTGCTGAAACACCGGAGCAATCCCTGTATGAGACGGCGTTGCTGCACGAGGCTTCGAGGCGGCGGGCAGAGATCATCCGCGGCGTAAAAAGTGTGCAGTATAAGCTGCCAAGCCTGATGCTGACCCCGGCGGTGTACTACCGCAGACCGAATCTTGAGCAGGTGTTTGTTCTGGATTGGAACAAGGGAATGCGGTTTGGTATCGTTACAAAAGCGGAGCCTGATCCGGTGGTGGAAGAATATGTGCGTCAGTTACAGCACCTGCTGCCCCTGCTCTCTGAAAAATTGTTCGGCATGAAGCTGGAACCGGTGGAGGAATAAACCCTCTCAGGCAAAGCCTTGCGGCTTTGCCTGAGAGGGTTCATCCCGTAAAAGCACCTGTTCTCGCTGCGTTTTGGCCGCAGGCCAACAGCAGCCACGATGCCGCTGCCCGGAACGACCCTTCCGTGAAAAGGCAAATCCGGCGGGGCCGCAGCCCTGCCGGATTTGCAAAATCTAAAATAATATTTCCGCTGAAGATGCCCAGAGCAACGCGGAGGGCATTTCAAATCGTTCGTGTTACTCCACCACATCCTCGAACTGGCTGTTGTACAGATCGGCATAGAAGCCGCCGGCCTCGATCAGTTGGTCGTGGGTGCCCTGTTCCACGATGTCGCCGTCCCGCATCACAAGGATGAGGTCGGCGTCCTTGATGGTGGACAGGCGGTGGGCGATGACAAAGACGGTGCGGCCCTCCATCAGGTTGTTCATGGCCTCCTGGATGAGATGCTCGGTGCGGGTGTCCACACTGCTGGTAGCTTCATCCAGAATCAGGATGCGGTTGTCGGCCAGGATGGCCCGGGCAATGGTGAGAAGCTGCTTCTGGCCCTGAGATACGTTGCTGGCATCCTCATTGAGCTCCATCTGGTAGCCGCCGGGGAGGGTCTGGATAAAGTGGTGCACATGGGCCGCCTTGGCCGCGGCGATGACCTCCTCGTCGGTGGCGTCCAGCCGGCCGTAGCGGATGTTCTCCATGATCGTACCCTGGAACAGCCAGGTGTCCTGCAGCACCATGCCGAAGCCCTCGCGCAGGGCGCTGCGGTCAAAGTCGCGCACGTCGTGGCCGTTCAGGGTGATGGAGCCGGAATCCACATCGTAGAAGCGCATGAGCAGCTTGACCATGGTGGTCTTGCCGGCGCCGGTGGGGCCGACGATGGCCACCTTCTGGCCGGGCTTCACCGTACAGCTGAAGTCGTGGATGATGGTCTTGTCCGGGGTGTAGCCGAATTTGACGTGGTCGAAGGTCACCTGACCGTCGATGCAGGCAGGGTCCGCGCGGCGGGCCGGGTCTGCCTGCTGGTCCTCTTCCGGCTCGTTCAGAAACTCGAACACCCGCTCAGCGGCTGCGGCCATGCTCTGCAGCATGTTGGACACCTGAGAAAGCTGCTGGATGGGCTGGGTGAAGTTCTTGACGTACTGGATGAAGGCCTGAATGTCACCGATGGTAATGATGCCGTTTGCCGCAAAAATGCTGCCCACGATGGCCACCGCCACGTAGCCCAGATTGCCCACAAAGTTCATAATGGGCATCATCAGGCCGGAGAGGAACTGGCTTTTCCACGCAGATTCATACAGCTTGTCGTTGGCGGCGTTGAAGTCGTTCAGCACCACGGCCTCACGGTTGAAGGCTTTGACCACGTTGTGGCCGGCATAGATCTCTTCCACCTGGCCGTTCACCACGCCCAGGGTGGCCTGCTGGGCCTTGAAGTACTTCTGGCTGAACTTGACCACCAGCAGCACCAGTGCCAGCGAGACGGGCAGGATCACAGGGCGATCAGGGTCATCTTCGGGCTGATGGACAGCATCATGACCAGCACGCCGATCATGGTGGTCACACTGGTGATGAGCTGGGTGATGCTCTGGTTCAGGCTCTGGCCCAGCGTGTCCACATCGTTGGTGATGCGGGACAGCACCTCGCCCACGGTGCGCTTTTTCAAAATAGGCCAGGGGCAGGCGGTTGATCTTTTCGCTGATCTGGCGGCGGAAGTCGTAGCAGACTTTCTGGGAAAGGCCGGTCATCAGCCAGCCCTGGATAAAGCTGAAGGCGCTGCTCAGCAGGTACATGCCCAGCAAAAACAGCAGCACCCGGCCGATATACACAAAGTCGATGCTGCCGGTGCCGCGCAGCTTGGCGATCCAGCCGGTGGCAAGGGCCGTGGTGGCTTTGGCCAGCACCTTGGGTCCGGCAATATTAAAAATGGTGGACAGAATGGCAAAGACAATGGCCGTGATGAGCGGCAGCTTGTAGTGCCCCATGGTGCCGATCAGCTGCCGCAGCGTGCCCTTGAAGTCCTTGGCGCGCTCGGTGGTCATGCGTCCGGGTCTTGGCATATCACTCACCCTCCTTTTCGGTATTCAGAGATTTGAGGTCCAGCTCCTTCTGGCTCAGCTGGCTGCGGGCGATCTCCTGATACTCCGGGCAGGAAGCCATCAGCTGGGCATGGGTGCCCTTGCCAACCAGGCGGCCTTCGTCCAGCACCAGGATCTGGTTTGCGTGCAGCACAGTGGAGATGCGCTGTGCCACAATGATAACGGTAGCGTTATCGGTCTGGGCTTTCAGTGCACGGCGCAGGGCAACATCGGTCTTAAAGTCGAGGGCGGAAAAGCTGTCGTCGAACAGATAAATTTTGGGGTCCTTGGCAATGGCGCGTGCAATGGAAAGGCGCTGCTTCTGGCCGCCGGACACGTTGGAACCACCCTGTGCGATGGGGCTTGCGTAGCCCTCCGGCTTTGCGTCGATGAACTCGGTGGCCTGTGCGATGGCAGCGGCCTTTTTCACGGCGGCGTCGGTGATGTGGTCCCCGCCGAACTTCAGGTTGCTGTCGATGGTGCCGCTGAACAGCACCCCTTCTGGGGCACATAGCCCAGCAGGTCGCGCAGCTGTGCCTGGGGCATCTGGCGCACGTCGATGCCGTCCACGGTCACGCTGCCGCCGGTCACGTCGTAGAAGCGGGGGATCAGGTTGAGCAGGGTGGACTTGCCGCAGCCGGTGGAGCCGATGATGGCAGTGGTCTCTCGCCGGGCTTTGCGGTAAAGCTGATGTGCTCCAGTGCGTCGCTGTCGGCACCGGGGAAGCGGAAGCTCACGTCGTGGAACTCCACCACGCCCTGCCAGTTCTTGTGCTCCTTTGCGGCCTTGGCGTCGGCTTCGTCCGGGTCGTGGATGGTGGCCTTGGTGCGGATGACCTCGTCGATGCGGTCTGCGGCCACACCGGCACGGGGCAGCATGACGGCCCACCATGGCCAGCATCAGGAAGGACATGACGATCTGCATGGTGTAGGTGATGAAGGCGATCATCTCGCCCACCTGCATGGTGCCGTTGTCCATGGCCTTGCCGCCGAACCAGACGATCAGCAGGCTGGTGCCGTTCATAATGAGGGTCATAAAGGGCATCATGGCCACCATGGCACGGTTGGTGAACAGCTGGGTGCTCATCAGGTCTTTGTTGGCCTTGTCGAAGCGCTCCTCCTCAAACCGTTCACGGCTGAACGCGCGCACCGGCATGATGCCGGTCAAGATCTCGCGGCTGACGAGGTTCAGCCGGTCCACCAGCGTCTGCATGATCTTGAACTTGGGCATGGCCACGCTCATCAGGAAGAGGATGAGCAGCAGCAGCAAAGCCACGTCCAGCACCACGATCCAGGACAGGCCCGAAGAGCTGCCGATGACGTGCAGCACGCCGCCAATGCCCAGAATGGGCGCATAGGCCACCATGCGCAGCAGCATGACGCAGACGAACTGCACCTGCTGGATGTCGTTGGTGGTGCGGGTGATGAGAGATGCGGTGGAAAAATTCTCGATCTCTGCATTGGAGAAGTGGATGACGCTGGAGAAGGTCTCGCGGCGCA
>VOFB01002615.1_pt1 | contig 24439 bp, 20 predicted proteins | sample 5384141 | NCBI WGS metagenome assembly VOFB01 (sample SAMN12384721, study PRJNA508395) | human gut metagenome | isolation source: healthy gut A | host: Homo sapiens | reverse complement strand
CCCGACATTGCTCGAAAACTTCGAATATGCCGATATCATACGCGGCTCGGACGAGGACTTCCTCAATATCTTCGGGGAGGCCGACAGTGAAAAAGTCTACACCGACCATATCCGTTTCTACTGCGACCGTTTCATCACCACTCACGGAGCCGGAGGCGTGAACCTCTACCACGGCGACCTGCGCCTTCATTTCGACTCGCCCTCCATCCGCCCAGTCAGTACGATCGGAGCTGGCGACAACTTCAATGCTGGCATCCTCTACGGTCTGTTAAAAAATAATGTCCGTCACCGTGACCTCGCCACCCTCCCGAAAGAGACATGGGCGAATATCATCCGGTGCGGGATCGATCTGGCAACCGAGGTTTGCCGCAGCCACGACAATTACATTTCTAAAGAATTCGCAACCTCCTACCTCTCCCAGTCTTAAATATCATTAACCAGGAAGATAAAGGGGTATAAGGACACGTGTTTTTCACTATCTTTGCTTTGCATGAGTAGTAGAAGTATGATATTGAAACGGATTCTTTTCTTGTTCACCAGTGTGGCCTTATTGGCTGGATGCAGCTCCGGCAGAGCACCTGAAATTCGTGCCATATGCCTGCGTGACGACATCGGCAACTATATTATCAAATGGGAAACAGACCCCATACCGACGGGACGATGAAACTTTATGTATCCGACACCCCCCAACTCCTTCGACATGTCGCGACCGTGCAGCTATGCCAACATCAATGACGGGAGAGTGACCTACATCACGAACGACAACATCACCCGCAAATATTTCCTACTGTCTTTCAACGACAAATATTACCGCACTGTCGGCGCCCGCTCGGTACAGATGGACAGCGTCCAGAACCTGCGCGACATAGGAGGCTACTTCAGCGAACACGGGAACCGTATGACCGGCTGGGGCAAGATATTCCGCTCGGGCGAGCTCAAGGCACTTAGCCGCAACGACACGATCCGGCTGGATAACCTGAAGATCAAAACTGTCATCGACCTACGGGGAGAAGACGAAATAGCCCTCGCTCCGGAAAAATATGCAGGGGCGAACATCATCTCCATCCCGATCCCGGTAAAAGGCAAAGAACAGATCACCCGACGCCTGGAAGAAGGACGCATACGCAAAGGCGACGGGCTCGTGTATATGCAGGACACCTATATCAGCTATGTGACGGACAACAGCGAACAATTCGGCAAAGCCCTGAAAGTCTTTCTCGACAAGGACAACTACCCGATCCTCGTGAACTGCTCGATGGGAAAAGACCGTGCCGGCTTCCTGACGGCCATGCTGCTGACAGCCCTCGATGTGCCGGAAGAAACGATCATGAAAGACTATATGGCTTCCAACAACCACATAGACCTGCGCAGCCTTGCCTATATGGCACGCAACCTCAATACGGACGCCCAGGAAACCATCACCGTGCTGCTCGGTGCAAACGAGACATGGCTGGATCTGGCCTTCCATAAAATAAAGAAAGAATATGGTTCGACCGACAAATATCTGTCGAAAGGATTGCATCTCACGGAAAAAAGAGAGCGCGATACATTAAAAGATATCATACTAAACTAACCGGTATCAAATTATTTGCGTACCTTTGTCCCCACTCTGAATTTATTATATATACATATATCACATTTTGAAAACATTTGAAGAATTAGGGTTGCCGCACCAATACTGAAGGCAATTCAAGAAATGGGCTACGAATCGCCCATGCCGGTACAGGAGGAAGTGATTCCTTTCTTACTGGGAGAAGATAACGACGTAATCGCATTGGCACAAACAGGAACCGGCAAGACAGCCGCTTACGGCCTGCCGATCCCTGCAAAAATCGATGTGACTACATACCACCCCCAAGCACTCGTACTCTGTCCCACTCGTGAGCTATGTTTACAGATCGCCGACGACCTGAACGACTACTCCAAGTATATCGACAACCTGAAGGTCCTCCCGGTGTACGGAGGTTCCAGCATCGAGAGTCAGATCAAGACGCTGAAGCGTGGCGTGCACGTGGTCGTAGCCACTCCGGGACGCCTCCTGGACCTGATGAACCGCAAGACGGTAGACCTCAGCCTGGTGAAGAACGTCATCATGGACGAGGCGGACGAGATGCTGAACATGGGGTTCACCGACAGCATCAACGCCATCCTCGCCGAAGTGCCGGAGAACCGCAACATGCTGCTCTTCTCGGCCACCATGCCGAAAGAGATCGCCAACATCACGAAGAAGTACATGAAGAATCCGAAAGGAGATCGTGATCGGCAACAAGAACGAAGGAAACAAGAACATCCGCGATATCTATTATATGGTACAGGCACGCGACAAGTACCTGGCTCTGAAACGCATCGCCGACTTCTACCCGAACATCTACGGCATCGTCTTCTGCCGTACCCGCAAAGACGCAGGAGATCGCCGACAAACTGATACAGGACGGCTACAACGCCGACTCGCTGCACGGCGAACTGAGCCAGGCGCAGCGCGACTACGTGATGCAGAAGTTCCGCGTCAAAAACATCCAACTCTTAGTTGCTACCGATGTGGCTGCCCGCGGCCTGGATGTGGACGATCTGACACACGTGATCAACTACGGCCTGCCCGATGAAGTGGAATCCTACACGCACCGCCGTGGCCGTACGGGCCGTGCGGGAGAAAGACGGGTATCTCCATCTCCATCTGCCACGTGAAGGAGAAGGCAAAATCCGCGAGATCGAAAGGATCATCAACAAGAAATTCGAGAAAGGCGAAATGCCTACCGGACATGCTATCTGCGAAAAGCAGCTTTTCAACCTCGTCGACCAGATCGAAAAGGTGAAGGTGAACGAGGAGGAGATCGCCTCCCTGATGCCCCAAATCTACCGCAAGTTGGAATGGCTGGACAAGGAAGACATCATCAAACGTGTCGTTTCGCTCGAATTCAACCGTATGATCGATTACTACAAGGATGCCGACGAGATCCAGCAGGTAGACGAACGTTCCTCTCGCAGCGAACGGGGCGAACGCCGTGCACATGCGGCCGAAGAGGGCTATTCGCGTTTCTTCCTCAACTTCGGCAAGGCCGACGGCCTCTATCCGAACCAGCTGATCGAACTGGTCAACAAATGTGTGCCGGGCAAGGTGCGCATCGGCAAGATCGACCTGCGCGAAAACTTCTCTTTCTTCGAAGTGGAAGAGGGTGAAGCCCAGCGCGTGATGGACAGCATGAACGGGTTCGAAGTGGACGGACGGCGCATCTCCGTCGAACCTGCACAGGGCAAAAAAGAAGAAGGCGGACGCGGTGGCAAACGCAGTTACGGCGGACGGCGCAGCGATGACGGCTACAAAGGCAAACGGGGTTCCAAAGACAGTGGACGCCGGGGTGGAGACCGTTCGGACCGCACCTTCCGCAAAGACGAACGCGACAGCGACCGCCCGTGGAAACGGACTGCCGCCGCACGCGACGCTCGTAAGAAAAGACGTTTCTAATCCTCCTCCCTCACGCTAACAGAAACAGGAGACCGCAGCATACATCAGCAACCCCCAGCCGGCAACGACGGGGAGTTGCTGTTTTTGTTTCCGCTTCCCGTCATGTCTCTCTCCGTATCCCCGTACCCCGAGAGTGTCAACAGGGCTCCCAAACACCCCAACACGACCTCCGAACGGCCCTCCCACAAAGCCAGCAGGCCCAATACCATCAGGTACAAGCGAAGGCAATGCGGGTTGCACAATCGCTGATGACTGATGATTTGATGATTCATTACTTCTTTCCCTTGCCGGGGATGCCCCCGGCAAAGGAAAGACATCATTTGTATCTTCATGCCACCATCTTCGTCAATACGCAAATCGCAGAGGAACGGCGCAATTATCATCCGTTACCGGAATTGTTGCGTGAGTTGTCAGTAACTCACTATATAATAGTGTATTTCGCTATTCTTCCCAAGTTCCGATACCACCAATTATGCAGGATGACGAATCGGTAACGTAGCGAAGTCTTAACTTGGTTCAGACTTAACTTTTTCCCGTCATCTGGTTACAGAAACTATTTTCTCAAAAGCCTATTTCTCAATAACTTTGCTCTACTTTTCCATATCTCGCCGATTATTGCTAACTTTGTTATATATATGACGAATTTAAACGTACGTTTTTTTTGTCATTTTGAAAAAGCCTCCTATCTTATTTATTCCCAATAATATACAAGCAAAAGCAGGACAAAAGCTACCCCTAAAAACAGGGCAGAAAATGTACTTTCCACCAATAGATAAAAGACTTTACTATATATATTGTAATCAATTGTTTAGAGACATTTTTTTCCGGCAAGCCTCGACCTGTCCCTTTTTTGCACTTTTTCCAAAAAGGAGGGTAAACCCCACAGAGGAACCGGCAAAGCCGGATATTTATTCATCCGTCTGCTGAAGCAGACAGCAAAAAAGACAGTGCTTTATATCTTATCCATTCTTCAACACATCGTCCTTGTCCGGTGCACTGGGTTCGGGTGTAGATTCGGGGTTGAAGGGGTTGAAGTAGTAGATGCCTTTTTCACCGAGGAATCGCAGGAAGTAAGGGAGCTTCTGCATAAAGAGGCTGCATTCCTTCGACTTGGCAGGAGTCCAGGCGGATTCGGCGACAGCTACCAGGCGGGGAAAGTCATATAGTCCAGACGCTTGGCATCAGCGACCCGTTCCGTCCAAAGGGAGAACTGGAGGCCCATCACCTGGTCTTCATAATCGCGTGTCAGATGGATGATCGGTTCGGGGAAACGGTAGATGTCCTCGATCGTGTTGTAACCGCCCCACACACGGCCCACCTTATGACCGCCGTACTGGATAAAGTCGGCATACAACGGACGGCGCGGGGTCATAATCACCCGGTAGCCGTTTTCGAGCGCTTTCACCAACTGGTGTTTGCGGTCGTGACGCCACCACATGATGACAGCCTTGTCGGGAGAGACACCGGCATCGATCATCTCGTCCCAGCCGATCATGGTCTTGCCCTTGGAGGCGACAATATCGGCGGCACGGCGGATGAAATACTGTTCAAGGCCCGTTTCGTTACCTAAGTTCTTATCTTTGATGAACTGCTGGATTTCGGGATCGGTGAACCAGCTCTGGTTGCCGTAGTGCACCTCGTCGCCTCCGATATGGATATAGGGGAGACGGGAACAGGGCGACGATCTCGTCGAGCACGTCGCTGATAAACTCAAACGTCTCTTCCTTGCAGGGATGGAACGTGAAATGTTGCCATTTGCCCTCGCCTCCACCGGAGATTTCAGGATAGGAACGGCAGACAGCAGTAGCATGGCCCGGCATGTCGAATTCGGGAACGACCATGATGTGGCGATCGGCTGCATAGGCAACGATCTCCTTGATCTCTTCCTGGGTGTAGAACGTAGCGGGCGCTTTCGGGTCGTGCCAGTTGCCGACAGCCCCTTCGGTGATCAGCTCCGGATAGCGCTTGATCTCGATGCGCCAGCCCTGATCGTCGGTCAGGTGCCAGTGGAAGACGTTCAGGCGAAGGGACGCCATGATATCCAGATATTGTTTTACCTTCTCTTTGCCGAAGAAGTGGCGGCTCTCGTCGAGCATGAAACCGCGCCAGCCGTAGCGGGGCTGATCTTGTATCTTACAGGCACGCACGTTACCTTTGCCGAAGCGGGAAAGTTGCAGAAGGGCTTCCTTCGCATAGAACAGGCCGGCTTCGGAAGAGGCTTGCAGCAGGATGCTGTTCGGTTCGACGACAAGCGTATAGGCTTCATCGGCCATCTTGCAATCGTTTGTCAGTTCCAGACGGATGGTTCCACTGGCGGGTGACGATTGCAAACCGGCTTCTTTCAACTCGGCCGGCAGGGCGGCGGCTAACTTGTCGGCATACCCGCCATTGCCTTGTACCTGGAGATTCTTTCCGATAACGAAAGAGCCTTCCCCGTTCTGCACTTTTGCGGGTGTCGGGAACAAAGGTTGTTGTGCCATCATCGGCAACACGAATAGAAATAGTAATGTGCTTAAATAAATTAGTTTTCTTCATGGCATATTTATATTTAATCATTTCCTTACACGGATATTCCTCTTTACCGGGGGATTAATCCCCCGGCAAGGGGTAGCAAATATATGAAAATTTCATATCTTTAGCCACAAAATTAAAGATAATGCCATGAATAGACTAATTATCCTTCTTATTGTACTTATCTGTTACGGGAACAGCCTTCGGGCCCAGGAAATCGAATACTCCCGACCGGTCAACACTCCTGAAAGTTGTACAAGCATCCTGGTCGGCAAGAAAGCATCGGCCGACGGTTCGGTCATGACCAGTCACACCTGCGACGGGAACTATCGCACTTGGATGGAGATCGTCCCGGCAGCACGCTACGAGCGCGACACGACAGTCGCCATCTATAACGGCCGCATGCACACCGAATATCCTGCCGATCGCACGAATATGGAATTGAAAGGGACAATACCGGAAGCCCGCTCGACCTACCAGTTCCTGAACACCGCCTACCCTTGCCTCAACGAAAAACAGTTGGGTATCGGCGAAACGACCATTTCCGGGCGCAAAGAGTTACAGAACAAGAAAGGTATGTTCATGATCGAGGAGTTGGAAAAGATAGCCTTGCAGCGTTGCACGACAGCACGCGAAGCGATACGGCTGATCGGACAATTGGTTGCCGAACATGGCTACGGGGATTCGGGGGAATGCCTGACGATCGCCGACCCGAACGAGGTCTGGCATTTCGAGGTGTTCGGCGAGGGGCCAGACAAGATCGGGGGTGTATGGGCGGCTGTCCGCATCCCGGACGATCATGTGGGGGTATCGGCCAATATCTCGCGTATCTCGACGCTCGACCTGAAGGACAAGGATCGTTATATGGCTTCCGAAAACGTATTTTCTGTTGCTAAGAAGATGGGGTTCTGGGACGGCAAAGAGCCGTTCAAGTTCTGGAAAGCCTACAGCGGGGGTAACTATTTCGGCGAACCGAAGGCATTCAGCATCCGCGAGTATTTCATTCTGAATGCGCTTGCCCTTCCCTCCAACTGTCGTACGACTCGGAAGAGCTGCCGATCAGCGTGAAGCCGGACAAGCCGGTTGCCGTAACGGATGTGATGGCATTGCTACGCCAGACGTATGAAGGGACGGAATGGGACATGACGAAGAATCTGAAAGTGGCTGTCAAGAACAAGGAGACGAAGGAAACGGATACGATCACAAGTCCGGCGGCTAACCCCTGGATGGGAACAGATATGCTGAATATGCTGAACGGCGTGAAAGAAGGGACGGTGACACGCAATCGCTTAGTGGCGGTTCCGCAATGTTCCTACTCGCACGTGATACAGCTGCGCAGCTGGTTGCCGGATGCAGTGGGCGGCGTTGCCTGGCTGTCGTTCGACAATCCGGGGCAGAGCCCGCGTATCCCGATCTTCTCCGGAACGACCGACCTGCCGGCTGCTTTCGGTATCTGCGGACAACACCGCCACCATGAAGATGCCATCGTCTGGAAATACCGGACGGCAAACAAACTGGCTACGGTCCGCTGGGGATTGACCAAAGAGAAGATCAACGGCGCGGTCGCCCATTTCGAGGAAAAGGGCTTATCCGAAATGCCTTTCGTGGAAAACCGCTACAAAGAGTTGCAGGACAGCAAAGGGAAGAGACCGCACGGGCTTTCCTGGCCGGTTACACGGCCGACTTCGCAGGAGCGACAATCCTGCGCTGGCAGGAGATGGCGGACGAGTTCTGGAAGATGTTCGCGAGGGATTCTGAACAATTGACAATTGACCGATATTCATATAATAGATAATAGTTGCTTTTCAAGACACGATAATTAATAATTTAATCTTTATATACATGAAATCACTTATTCTATCTTGCATGCTGGCTTTCTCTGCTTCGGCAACGTTCGGTCAGGGGTACCAGTTTACGGAAGTGGTAACGGTTCCCGCTACCCCGGTTAAGAACCAAGCGGCAACAGGGACTTGCTGGTGCTTTGCCACTACGTCGTTTATGGAATCCGAACTGCTTCGTATGGGGAAAGGCACGTATGACCTTTCGGAGATGTTCATCGTCCGCCAGAAATATATGAACCAGTTGCAGGACAACTACCTGCGTCGCGGGGACGGTAATATCGGGCAGGGCAGCCTTTCGCATACTTTCATGAATGCGTACCGCCAGGTAGGGATCGTCCCGGAAGAGGTGTACACGGGTATCAACTACGACTCCGAGAAGCATAACCACAGCGAGATGGTTCGCTACATGCACGCCATCGCCGATGTGGCAGTGAAGGCGAAACAGCGCAGTCCAGAATATGACAAGCTGATTGCTAACCTGTTCGACACCTACCTGGGAAAGCTGCCGGAGAAGTTCACGTATAAAGGAAAGGAATATACGCCGAAGTCGTTCGCCGAATCTTTTAGGGCTGAATATGGACGACTATATCGAACTGACCAGCTTCACGCACCATCCGTATTATGTGAAGTTCGATGTGGAAGTGCCGGACAACTGGGAACATTCCCTGATGTATAACCTGCCGCTCGACGAGATGATGGAGACGGTGGATTATGCCCTGACGAACGGCTATACGGTCTGCTGGGACGGAGACGTGAGCGAGAAGGGATTCTCCTTTACGAACGGCGTCGCCATCAACCCGGAAGTGAAGAAGGTGGAAGACCTGTCGAATACGGACCGTGCCCGCTTCGAGAAATTAGGGGAGAAGGAACGCTTAGAAGAGGTCTTCAAGTTCGAACGTCCCTACCCGGAAATCAACGTGACCCCGGAAGTGCGCCAAGCCGGATTCGAATCATTCGTGACCACCGACGACCACCTGATGCACCTGACCGGCATCGCCAAAGACCAGAACGGCACGAAATACTACATCACCAAGAACTCATGGGGAACCGACCGCAACAAGTTCGGCGGCTACCTGAACATGTCCGAGAGCTTCGTCCGCGCCAAAACCATCTATGTGATGGTCCATAAGGACGCGATACCGAAGGCGATCAAGGGGAAACTCCATCTTTAAACAATACGTGGAGCTGTGTCAAAACTGCCCCGTTCCCGCGCTTGACGCGGGATCGCATTAGAACTGACCCTATAAATATCTGATTAATAAGGCCTGTTCTTTTGCGACCCCGCGTCAAGCGCAGGGACAAGGCAGTTTGGACACAGTTCCATGCTATCTTCTCTTATTAATTTAATCAGAACCGAATCTTCATCTCGCCATAGCAAGGCACCACCTCCAACGTCTTGCAATAGTTGCCCCAGGCAATCTCCGGATAATCCCAACGATTATTAATGTAAAGCATCAACTGCCCGTCTCCTCTTTTTTGGAGGTGCGGCAAGCCAGGATGCGTCCGATGAGCAAACCGTAAGCCCTGCTCCTCCCCTGTAGCGGAAAGGGTATAGCGATAGATGTTCTCCTTCATACCCTTTGCCATTTGCGTCAACGGACGGTCACAGTTTGTACCGGCATCCGCCCAATAGTAATAGTTGTGCGTATCGGCCAACCAGGGTTGAGCAGGGTTCTCGCCATATCGCACTTGCTTCGGGTTATAAAGGGAAGTCTCGCCCGTGTTTCCGGCAAAAGCGCCTTCGGGGTAACAGCTCCACATACCTTTACGCTCCCATTGCAGATAGTCCAGACGTTCGGGCAGGTAGAAAGACAAGCCCGTCTCACGCAGATATCCGTTCGGCTGTCCCGCAACGACATAGCTGACATTCATTTCCCCGGCGGGAGATATCCGGATCAGGATATCCGTTTGCACATCCTGATAGAAGCCGGAGAGGGCGACCTCGACCGTACCCTCTTTGCGGGTATAGGTCAGGCTCTGCTTCTTCCAGTCGCTGTCGGAGGTCAGGAACTTCCGGGCGCTCTTACGCACTTCGGCTCCAGTCAGATGGTTCAGGTTGATGTCGAGATGCAGGAACGGGCCTTTCTCGATGATGACCTGTCCCTTGGAGGTCGCGTTGCTGATCAGGCCGGTTTCTTTGGAGAAAGGGATCTCGAAACCGTCTCCTTTAATCGTCATCATACCGGCGGTTTCCTCTACCTGCAACACACCGTTTACCGGAGATGCTTCCGAATCGGCAAGGCGAACGTGGAAATCGCTGCCCAATGAAACTTGTTCGGCATCCAATAACTCACCCGTAGCTGTATAGAAACAAATTGACAACAGTTCGCCTTCCTCCCAAGTCTCGGCAGGGATTACCAACAGTCCTTTTTGGTGAGGAGCGATGGAAGGAGCGGGAAGTTCCTTCTCCACACCTTTGTAGGTATAACGTATCTTGATCTCATCCAGGTCAGTATGGTCGAAGCGGTTGTACAACGGAAGCAACAAACGTTGTCCGGACAGGAAAGAAGCCACCTCGGTCGTCATCAGGCGGACGGGCGAATAGGCTTTCTTGGTAGCCCAGAACTCCGGTTTCTCACGGCGCCAGACATCGACGATCCCCCACTCTCCGTAGCCAACGCATTTACCCTGATAATCCTCCGGCTTGGCGGTACGGGCAAACTCTTTCCAGAAGGCAGTCCCTACTTTCGGTTCGGGCAGCATAAACGTTTCATCCACATATCCCCAGATCGCACCACCCAAGCCGCCGGGAGCATCAAAGAGGCCACTCCACATCCTTTCGATCGAATGCCCCCAGAACTCGCGGATATTCGGATCTTCCTGCAAGGTAGCGTAGGTGTAGCACGCCGGGTGCGCCCACTCGTCGAACAGGGCAGGTATCCCTTCCCCTGGAAACCATGGGTAGAGCGGTTCCATTGGTTCAGGTTTCCGTTTACATCCTGGTAGTGCATGCTCAGGATATCATAGACCGGCTTCTTCTCACCGACCGATCCGATAGCTGAATATAACCGGGCGAGTCTTGTCGGTTGCCTTCACCCAATCCCAGCATTGCTGGAAGTTCGTGCCGTACACGCTTTCATTACCGATCGACCAGAACAGAATGGAGGGATGGGAACGGAACGACTTCACCATCTCGCGGCATTGCGAGAGATAGCGGGCGTAAACTCGGCACTGTCCTGGGTCTTGCCCGGCGCATAGTTCTTCTGCCGGTAGGTATCGACAAAGCAGACAGCCGTCTCGCTCTCCACATAGATGCCGTAGCGGTCGCAATACTCCAGGAAACGTTCCGTGGGAGGATAATGCGAGGTACGGACAAAGTTCATATTGGAACGTTTGAAGAGGATCACATCGAGACTGTCCAGTTCGGCAGTCGTCGTGCGGCCGAGTGTCGGGTGGATGTCATGGCGGCAGGCCCCGCGCAACTTCACCGGCATGCCGTTCACCAACATGCGGTCTTTCTCGATCTTCACGTCACGGAAACCGATACGGCGGTCGAGTCACTTCGAGGCGTATCTCGTTTTTCTTACCGGGACGGACAAAAGAGGTGATATCCGTCTCCCAACGGGTAAAGCCGCCATGATGTTCGCGGACGAACGTGCCGTTCACAAACAGGCGGGCATGGCTGTAGACGCCGTCGAAACGCAGGATCGTATGCTTGCCGGCGTAATCGGCGGGGACGGTGAACGACTTCCGGTAGGTGAACGGCTTGTCGTGCTCGATGGCATAGCCCTGCATGGCAGGCTCGCCGGGGACCTGTATCTTGCCCCACTTGCTATCCGGGGAATACCGGAACTGCCAGGTTCCACTCAGCAGGACGGCAGGCGACTCGACACCGGCTAATTCCTGGAAGACAGGATAGGATGCTTCATCGGGAAGTCTCTCTACCTGTGCGAATGCTTTCGTGCCTGACAGCAGGAAGCTGCAACCGAAAGCGAATAGGATTGTCTTTATCTGTTTCATTTGTTCTGTTTATATTTTAGGCACGGATTAACACAGTTTTTGTTTTAAACCGAATATATTATCCGTGAATCCGTGCCTATTATTACGTGTGTATAAATTTACCACCAAAAGTAGTAAAAGCCTATTAATATCGCCAGTATGACTACCGACATTACATTGAACATCCGGCCGGTATGGAACAAAGCCGGGTCATGGCGCGTATAAGCGTTGGCAGACTGGTCCTTTTTCCCCAGCAGGACGATGAGCGCGCAGCACATCAGGAACACAAGCCCCATGCGGTCCATCCAGGGCAATCCGGGAAGAGGAACTTCAGGCCGAAGGAGAAGACGAACGAGCCCAATGCCGCCGCCAACGCCCCGTTTGCCGTCGCCCGTTTATAGAAGAAGCCGGCCAGGAAGATCGACAGGGCGCCGGGACTGACAAAGCCGGTAAACTCCTGGATATACTGGAACGCCTGGTCCAACCCAGACAGCATCGGGGCGATCAGCACGGCTATCAGCAACGAGCCGAAGCTTGCCCAACGTCCGGTATGGACCAGTTCTTTCTGTCCGGCCTCTTTCCGGAAATAGGAACGGTAGATATCCATCGTAAAGATCGTGGAGATACTGTTCATCATCGAAGCGAGCGAACTGACGATTGCGGCTGTCAAAGCAGCAAACGCCACCCCCTTCACCCCTACCGGAAGGAGGTTGCCGAGCAACCACGGGTAGGCTTCGTCCGATTTCTCTAACGGAGCCTCCAGCGCAAAGGCGGCAATGCCGGGAATCACGACCAAAAGCGGGATGAACAGCTTGATGAAACCGGCGAAAAGCATCCCGTTCTGCGCCTCCCGGACCGATTTGGCGGCCAACGCGCGTTGGATGATATACTGGTTGCATCCCCAGTAATAAAGGTTTGCCACCCAAAGGCCGCCGAGGATCACGGAGATACCCGGCAGGTCCTTATAACCGGGATGCGACTTGTCGAGGATCAGATGGAACTTATCGCTCGCCTCGCCATAGAGGTTGACCATTCCCTGGTACACGCCGCCACCTTCTCCGAGGAGGTCGAGGGCGATATAGGTCGTGACCAGCCCGCCGCCAACCAGGAACACGACCTGGACCACATCCGTCAGCGCCACCGCCTTCAATCCTCCGTAGATCGAATAGATACCGGCAAAGGCCGCCAGCCCGATTATGCCGTAGAGCATCGGGATCCCCATCACCTTCTCGATCGTCAAAGCTCCCAAGTACAAGATGGAAGTAAGATTGATAAAGATGAAGACAGCCAGCCAGAAGACCGCCATCACCGTCTTGACGCGCTTGTCGAAACGCTCTTCGAGGAACTGGGGCATGGTGAAGATCTTCTTCTCCAAGAAGATCGGGATGAAGAACTTCGCCACGAGGATCAGTCCGAGGGCGGCGATCCATTCGTAGGTCGCCATCGCCAGCCCGATGGCATAGCCGGAGCCGGACATGCCGACAAACTGTTCGGCGGAGATATTGGAAGCGATGATAGAAGCGCCTATCGCCCACCAGGCAAGCCCGCGCCCGGCGAGGAAATAATCGCCGGCATCCCGCTCGTCCCCCTTCCTGCCGCGTGAGACAAAAAGGCCGACACAGAGGATCAGGAGGCAGTAGGCTATAAAGATTATTAAGTCGATCGTGTTCATGGTATCTGTTTTTTATTCATCCTGCATCAACGCCGAGCGCCCGCCGTCCATCAGGATCGTCGTCCCGCTGATAAACCGGGCATACGGGGAGGCGAGATAGACGCATAACGCCCCTACCTCCTCGACCGTCCCGATCCGTTTGACGGGATGCCGGTCGATCGTCCGCCGGCGTTCCGCTTCGGGATCGGGGAACGAGCCGAACCAGGTGTCGTTGCCCGCCGTATCGATAAATCCGGGAGCCACCCCCACCGTACGGACAGCCGGCCCCCACTCGATCGCCAGGCTGCGCACCAGGCCGGTGATAGCCGTTTTCGTCACGTTATAAGGAAAGCATCCGGGGATGGAGCTGAAAGCATGGTTGGAGGTCATCAGGAGCAGGACGCCTTCGCCGCTCTTTTCGAGATAGGGCTTGCAGAGCCGGGCCAGACGCCAGTGGGAAGCTAAGTTCAGATCGAGGTTGTAATGCCAACGCTCCTCCGTGCAACCTTCGGCTCCCTCGAACACGTTCATGCCGGCATTGGAGACGACCATGTCTATACGTCCGAAGGTACGGGCCACCTCTTCGACGAAGCCTTTCAGCTCCTCCGCATCCGTCACATCCGCGGGGCGGTAAAACGAGCGTACGCCCTCCTGCTCTACCGCCTCGCGGAAAGCCTGCACGCTCGCGTCGTCCGGAGACTTGCGCGAACAGCCTGCCACATGGGCGCCCGCCCGTGCGAACTCCTTGGCGACACCTAAGCCGATCCCGGAGGAGACTCCGGTGACCAGGACTACCTTATCTTTATAATCGAGTACAAAGCTCATAGGGATCAGATATAAAAGTTATCAGGGAGCATCCGTCGTGATGCCAGGGTGTTTCTCCATCTCCTCTTCAACGAGGTCCACGCCCAGGCCGGGACGGTCGGACAGGTGCAGGTGGCCGTCATAGACCATCTCGGCTATCGGATGGTCGATCACCGTGTCGCGCCAGGGGACATCGTTGAACATAAACTCCTGGCGGAAGAAGTTCGGGATAGCCGCGCAGACATGCGAAGAGGCGAGTGTCGAGAGAGGGCCGTTCGGGTTATGCGGGGCGATCAGGACGTTGTAGGCCTCCGCCATCGTAGCCATCCGCTTCATCTCGGACGGTCCACCGCAACGGGTGATGTCGGGCATGATCACGTCGCACACATGCTTTTCTAGCAGCGAACGGATGCCGAAACGGGTGTAATGGCGCTCGCCTACACAGATGGCGACATCCGACGGGATGCGTTCGCGCATGGCACGGAGCGTCTGCGAACTTTCCGGGCCGGCGGGTTCCTCATACCAGGTGATATCGAGCTTTGCCAAGCGTTCCGCCATCTTGACGGCAACCCGGTAGTTCAGCATGGCGTGTGTCTCGATCATGATGTCGCATTCCGGGCCGACAGCCTCGCGCACGGCTTTGGAGACGTTGAACGCCAGGTCCTGCTGTTCCGCCGTCAGGGTCAGGTTGGAGGCAAGGTCTTCGCCATAGAAATAGTTCGTGTGGGCGAAGGGGTCGAACTTCAGCCCCGTAAAACCGGCGTCCATGACACGGCGTGCCAGGGCGGCATAGTCCGCCTCGTTGTGTCCGCCGCCCGTAAACCAGTAGTTGGCATAGAGCAAGATATCTTTCCGGTAAGCCCCGCCCAACAGTTCGTAGCAGGGAACGCCCAACACCTTTGCTTTCAGGTCGAGCAGCGCCATGTCGATACCGCTGATCGCACACAGGCTGGCTCCGTACGGGCCGATCCAGTTCAGATCGCGGTAGAGCTTCGTCCAGATAAAATCGGTCTTCATCGGGTCGAGGCCGATGATGCGTTGTCCGACATGCTTGGCGGCTTCGAAAACGATCGGGCTGCCGGGCCAGTTGGTAGCTTCGCCTACGCCGGTATAGCCTTCGTCGGTATAGATTTTCAGTAATGTCCAGTTATATTTGATGCCCTGGACTAACCATACTTTTACGTCTGTAATCTTCATTGTATTGTCTCCTTCCTTATTATATCATCTTACATTATTCCGTATGTATCGAAAGCGTCACGGGCTTTCATCCCTTCCTGTATCTTCTTCAGGACCATCCGTTCGCCACGGGCTTTCTCCAAGGCGCGGGTGAACACTTCTTCCTCGATCTCACGGGGCACGACACATACGCCGTCGATGTCGCCGACCAGGATATCCCCGTCATTGATCCGTACGCCCTCCATCTCGATCGGCACACGGTAGTCGATCACCTTTCCACGCGGCGCCTGGTCCTGGGCATAGGGACCATAAGAGAAGCAAGGGAAATCCAATGCCAAAATTCCCTTCGTATCGCGGGAATATCCGTTGACAACCGCCCCGGCCGCCTTGCATTGGATCGCACGGGCACTCATCAACTCGCCCCATAAGGCATAAATGGGAGAAGAGCCGGAACAAACATATACCTCGTCTTCCTTCAGGTCGTCCAACGCTTCGAGCATCAGGCCGAAGGAGCGTTTCAGCACCGGGTTCACCCCCTTTCTCCTTTCCGGCATCCAGCACATCGGCTTCCAATACCGTCATGGCACGTCCGGCCACCAGCATATCGTCACGAAGCGGGCGGATGCGGGGAGGCAGAAACTGGCGGGTATAGCCCATCTTATCCATAATATCACCGACCACTGCGGTGTAAAGCTCTTCCTTTATCAAGGCAAACAGGGCTTTATCGTCTTTCCATTCTTTCATTGTGAATTTCTTTTTACAGTTCGTCTTTCTACCTGCAAAGATAGAGCCCGGAGGGAAGAAGATACGGCAGTAAAGCTCCCGGTTGCTTATGCTACGAGGAACAGAACAAAGGAAAAAGTAGAGAAAACGGCACTCTCTATTTCGTCACTTCCCGCGGAGAGATGCCCATTTGTTGTTTGAAGATACGGGAGAAGTATTGGGGGGACTGGAAACCGCAGGCAAAGCATACCTCCTTGACGGACATCTCCGTGTTCCGCAGCAGCTCGATCGCTTTGTTGATCCGGATCTGGTTCAGGTAGTCCAGCGGGGAGAGGTTCAGGTATTGGGAGAACAGTTTGCGCAAGTACCGTTCTCCGACTCCGGTTTGCGACGCGACATCGCTGATCGTGATATCGGACTGGTAGTTCAAACGGATATAGGAGATCGCCCTTTTCAACGAATCGTTTGTACAAATCGGAAGATAGGCCTCATCGAGATAACGGTAAATCAGGATCAGCAGCTCGGCATAGTACATGACAACCAGATATTGGTAGTATTTGCTCTTCTGGTTCATCTCGTTGACAATACGCTGCACGGCGCGCATGATCCGGACGTTATTCACAATCTTGATCAACCGGTTTTCTTCGGAAAAGATCGTGACAGGCGCCAGATCCTTCGTCTGCCCGTGCCCGTCCGGATTGAAGCGGGAGAAGACTTCCGGCAGGAACTCCAACTGCATCAGGGTCGTATCTTCGGAACCGGCCTCGAAGGTATGCTCCACATTGGAACAGATCACCATCATCTCGTTCTCGCTGAAGCTGATACTCTCGTTCTCCAGATGCAGGATGCAATTGCCCTTCTTCACATAGTTGATCTCGATACGCAGATGCTTATGCGGCCCGAATGTCTCGAACGGGCGGAACGACACAAAAGCGAAACACATCCGCCAGCCGCTTGTGCTTCAGATTCTCGGTGATGCCTTCCAACATTCCCCATAACGATTGTTCAGACGGTTGTTCCATACGGCTCTGCATTTGATTGGTGCTTACAAAGTTACAAAAATGCCGGTAATACCCAATAGCCCGTAAGGTATTTTAGTCACCTTACGGACTGTCGGGCAATACCCTATAGCCTGTAAAGACACAGGTTATAGGGTAAGTTAAGAGGTTATTCCACTCTCACCACAATCTCTCCACCGATCCGGTCTCCTTTCTTCAACGGCTTGCGGTAAGGAGCATAATAGCTACTGAGGAACATCTCGTTTCCTGCCGTCACAAAGTCGGCAACCAGGAAGCGGATCTTGTCTTTTTCCAACCAGGAGCGCCAGTGCTGTTTGCCATTGGAAGGGACGGTAATCTTACTACCGTTTCCGTCTTTCAGACCGGCATACCAAATGTTCCGGCGGGTGGAACGGAAATCATTACTTCCCAGTTCGTTATAATCCATACTCCAAGACCAGGCAGGTTCCGTACGCGGATCGACTTTCGCAGGGAGTCCTTCATAAAAAAGGCTGGCTTCACCTACCGGACGGCTGATATGGTCGGCCGGATAAACGCTCCACATGCCATCCCGGCGCCAGAAGGTCTTATCATAAGAAACAGGAGCTTCAAAAACCAGTCCCCACTGCCTCGGATTCACATCTTCAAGGGCATCGAACGAATAGGTTACCGATAGTTCGCCTCCTGCATTTATTTTCAGGTCATAAGAGCCGGAAAACTCTTTATAAGCGCCTGCCACCTTTACCAGAACGTCATCACCCTGTCGGACCGCCTCTACTTTTTCTACCTTCCAGTCCGAGCAAAGGTCATTGAACACAGGCGTATTGGCATTATGATTCGGGTAGCATCCGCCACCTGTCAACGGCAAGGCCATCAGCCACGGTCCACCGTTCAATATTTCTTTTTTCCTTTCTTCACCGAGAGTATCTGGCCGGATACACGACTGATCTCACAACTAAAATCTTTTCCGGTAACGACATAGCGGTCTTTCTTTTCTTTCAAGCGGGTAGAAGCAGTTGGCAACGCCTGCAATTCGTTCTGTACCTGTCTGCCGACAGGGATCAAATACTCATCGGCAGTAAAGCCGCGGGGATCGGCAAAAGACAGATAGAGCTCATTCGCCTTTTCGGGATGGGCAAGCCGGATGCGAAGTTGTCCTTTTTCACCGGGTTCCAGGTCTGCGAAGGCCGTTCCCTTCTCCTCTCCGTACGTCCACGTGATACGCAGTTCATCTAGGTTTGTATAGGTGTACCGGTTTTCAAGATCGATGACCAGTTCGTTGGCTGGAGATAGCGCCCCGGTCGTCACACGAACCGGACTGTATATCTTTTCATATCCCAGTACTCCGGTTTCGGGCGACGCCAGCCGTCGATCGGCCCCCAGGGACCATAGCCGACAGCATCCCCGTTAGGCATCTGGAAAATATCGTCGATACCGGACCAGATAGAACCGCCTAAAACGCCCGGTGTCTTATACATATTGTCCCACGTAGGAGCCAGCGCCAATGCCCAATCGCTACGGATGCCGGGATCAGTCACCAGTTCGCTCCGGTTATAGACATTCAGGTGGCAGTATTCGCCATACGTCATCGGCCGGTCGCTTTTGGCGGCGACCTTATATCCGTTGGGACCCGGATAATGGATATTCGCGATCGGGGCCGTGCTGCCCTGGTTGTTGAACCCGCCATAGGCCTGGTCGTGGAACGTGAACGGACGGGTAGGATCGGCTTTTTCCATATAGACCTCTACCTGTGCAAATTCCTTATTCCAGTACGATTCGTTCGCCATCGACCAGAAGATGATGGAAGGATGGTTCCGGTAGAACTGGATCATCTCCATATTCGCCTGCAATACATACGGATAGTATTTAGGATCGCGGTAGTTCAGCACCTTCCAGTTCTCATTCGCATGATGGCCGATCCAACAGACCGGTGCTTCCACTTCCACGAACATGCCCAGTTCGTCACAGACTTCGAGCAGCTCTTCACAAGGAGGGTAATGGGAAGTACGGATAAAATTGCAGTTCGCATCCCGGTACAGCTCGACATCCTTCCGTTCCAGGGCAGGATTCATCACACGTCCGGTCAACGGATGCATTTCATGCCGGCAAACCCCTCTCAACTTGACAGCCTTGCCATTTACCAGCAAACGATTCCCTTGTATCCGGATCTCGCGGAAGCCAAAACGTTTCTCTATCTGCTCGACAACCTTGTCCGAGGTTCCGACTTCGATTTTCATCGTATATAAAGATGGGTGCTCGTTATCCCACTTATCCGGAGAAACGACTTTGCCAGTCAGCCAACCGCTCCAGGAAGACCCGGCGGCAATCTCCGGAATATGCCGGCTCAGGACAACAGGCAGTCCGGAAAGGGAAAGGCGAACCGATACATCTTTTTGTATCTCATCCGAGCTATTCGTTACCGACAGATAGACTTTCAAGTCTGCATCTTTATAGTCATCGTCCAGCTCCATCACGATACGAAGGTCCGACAAATGGATATCCGGAACGGCAAAGAGCGTCACTTTACGGGTTATGCCTCCCAACTGATGTGCCGCATATTGAGTCTGGCTCCCTAACATGTCTGCCAACGACTCGCTGCGAACCCGCAGGGCCAACAGGTTTTCACCCGCCTTCAGCCCTTTCGTGACATCCAGTTCAAAAGCAGTCATTCCTCCCATATGGGAACCGATTTCCTTTCCATTCAGATACACGACCGACTCGCTGGATACACCATCGAAACGCAGTTTCACCTGCTTTCCCTGCCAATCCGCCGGCAATGTGAATGTAGTCTGATAGCCTCCGAAACCGGCAGAATCGACTTTAAAGCCTTGCATAGACCACTGTCCCGGAACTACGATCGGCTTCCAGTCCCGCCCGTTCTGTTTCTGTTCATAAAAACGGGCAGCAGGCTTTTCATTGAACAACCACGTCCCGTTTAAGGACAGGACCGGATTATAGACACCAGCTACCTGATGAGGCTTGATGGTATATAAAGGTAAAACTTTTTCCGCACAAACAGTCGTATCCACCGTATAAGCCTGGGTATGCACCAGTTCCTTTTTACGTTCTTCCCCAAAAGGTTTCAGCTGGGCCGGATTGGACGAATACAGGTTCAGCTCCGAAACAATCGCATTATCTCCCTTCAAGGCTTCAAACACCAAGACCAATTGTCCGTAGGCGTAGGCTTTCTTCGGCAGGTCGATCATGTAGTGTTGCTCCTTCCCTTTTTCAAGTACGACGGGCCCCTGCACTTCGTTGCCGTCAGCCACGATACGCTGTTCCCTCCGGTTGTCAGCCAGATAGACCACCTCCATCCGGTAATCGGCCTGTATATCCATCTGATCGAAAGCATAGATGACCGTTCCGCCGAAATTACAGGTTTTCGCCTCCTTGCTTCCCGTGAAAGAATCCGGCAATGTCACAACCCTATCACTGGCAACTTGGATGGAAAACAGAAATTGCGCTTATACACATCTGTATAGTAGCGTATTACAAATAACACAAACAATAAACACCGGATTCCCATCCCTGCAAATCACTCGATTATTTTATGTAAAAACGGCTATAAAATAGGTGAAACCGGGTGGTTTTCATTGTCCGGCACGGTACTTTAGTTGCCGGACACCCCCATGTTGCCATCTTAACACCCGGGTGTACCGGCTCTCCTACACCCGGATGTAAAGGATGGCAACATGGGGGTGTTTACGGAATTATGTGCTTGTCTTCTGCTAAAAAAAGAGATAGCTTTTGTGGAATGAAGAACCGTATTTTGCCAATTTAATACCTATTATATTCGTTTTTACATTTGTTTATTCGATTATTTTATATCCTCTTCACGGTGGGTAGCCGGGGCTTCAGCCCGCAACATATCCAAGATCGGTTCCTTCCGGCCTTCCACTACAGCCTTTTCCGGGCCTAACAGGTCGAGGATGATGATCTCGTTCTTTCCCTTCTTCAACCAGCATCCGGGCATAAACAAAGTCTGCTGAGGTCCGATCTCCCAGAAGCGGCCCATCGCCTTTCCGTTTACCCAAACCATGCCTTTTCCCCAGGTCTGCATGTCGAGGAACACGTCTCCGACTTCATCCAGCTCGAAAGTAGTCCGGTAATAAGCCGGTCCGTCGAGTTTGTCTCCCGCTGCATACTTCTTGTCCTGTACGAAAGCGTAATCGACCGGGAAGCTATAAACCTGCCAGTCTTCCAGTTCCTGTCTGCCGGTGTCGCTGATCAGTTCCACCTTATCCGTAATCCCCTTACGGTCGTGGATGGCAACATCGAAGTTGACACGTCCCATCGCCTCTACCAGGATATCCAGGCGCGTTCCTGCTGCCAAAGCCGGCAGCACCACCGTGTTTTCACCTCTGCGACGATCCAGACGGCCCAACAGTTTGCCATCGGCAAAGACCTGTGCCCAGTCATGCACCTCATCGATCAACAGGGTCGTTCCTTCCTTTACGGCAGGCAGAGTCGTCCGGTAAAGGATCGTTCCCCAACCCTGATCGAACTGCTCCATCGGTTTAATCTCTTTCGAAGCCTGGGGAGCAGGCAGATTGTCGAACAGCGGAGCCACTTCGCCGACAGTGAACGCCGGAATCTCGATCAAAGGATAAGCTGCCGGGACATCGGGTATGACCTGACCGGAATCGGCATATTGTGTCAGCAGTTCACGCAACTTGTAGTATTTGGGAGTCGCCCACCCCGCCTCGCTGATCGGGGCGTCATAATCGTAGGAGCTGCACATGGCGGAATAGGCCGGGCTGTTCGCACCGCCCCAATGTCCGAAAGTCGTCCCCCCATGCGCCATATAGAGCGAGAAGGAGATATGGCGGTCCAGCATGTCCTTGATACCGGAAACCATCACCCCGGCATCGCGCGTCTCGTGCTTGCGTCCCCAGTGGTCAAACCATCCGCTCCAGAACTCGCTGCACATCAACGGAGCGTCGGGGCGTGCCTCTTTCAACTTCTTGAACTGGGCATCGATATTGGCTCCTGTCCCGAAGTTGATCGTCCAGACCAGGTCATCCAAACCGTTCAACTGGAAAGTAGAGCTCCAGTCACACTGGAACAACGGGACATCCGTAAAGCCTGCTGCCTTCACCGCATCGCGGATATTGGCGATATACGCCTTGTCGGTAGCATATGCCCCATACTCGTTCTCGACCTGTACCATGATGATATTCCCGCCCCGGGTCACCTGCAAGTCGGCCAACTGCTTGCCGATCTCGTTCATGAACAGCTTCGTCCGTTCGAGGAAATAGGGATCGTTGGTACGGAGCTTGATATCCTCCTTCTTCAACAGCCACCAGGGCAGTCCGCCCATCTCCCACTCAGAGCAGACATAAGGGCCGGGACGCAACATGATATACATGCCTTCTTTCTGGGCCAGCCGGCAAAAAGCGGCAATATCGTTCTGCCCCTTGAAATCGAACTCGCCCGGTTTCTGCTCATGGATATTCCAGAACGCATAGATACAGATCGTGTTCATGCCGAGTGCCTTGCACATCTGAATACGATGTTGCCAGTATTCGGCGGGGATACGGGTGTAATGTATCTCCGCCGCCTTAATCACAAATGGTTTGCCATCCAGCAGGAAGGTTCCCTTCCCAATAGAAAAATCGTGCTTCTCCCCTTGTCTGGGACTGCATCCTGAGAACAGGAGGATAACGCAGCAGATTATCAATCCTGCAAGAATCTTGTTTACGTGTTTCATATAAATTAATTGTATTGTACTGTCACTGTTTTATCTTTCTCTGTTTCCAGAATCAGGACTCCCTCCTTCTCCAGTTTATCTCCCTTGTTGCCCGTTACGGAAGCGACTTTGCATCCTTCAGGGATAGCCAGACGCAACATCCCGCCCTGTTCGGGCAAGATACGGACTTGCCGCACCTGCCCCGCCACCTTTTCGGCCGAGACAAGGAAAGCCCCCATGGCACGCAGTTTGTCGAAAGATACATCCTGCCAGGCAACCGGTACAGCCGGGAACACCCGGATAACGCCCGTATGGCTCTGGGGCAGCATCTCCTGGATACCGGCGGCAAAGGCGAAGTTTCCTTCCAAAGTAAACGGACGGTAGGTGAATTTCGACTTTCCGCTTTTCGTCTGGTCGCCGTTCGCATGGAACGTATTCGGGAGGCAGAAACATTCGGCAAAGGTGCGCAGTGCATCGGCAGCCCTTCCCCGTCGAAGGCACGAGCTTCATATTCCCGAACCAGCTATAGGAATAGCCGCACCAGTAATCAGGCCCGAAATCTTGTAGCTTCTTCAAGGTCGCTTTTATAATCTCCTGGGATTTCTCGCCCTGGCTCCAATCAACAAGGCCGAGCGGATGGATCGACATGGCGTGGGAGAAATGACGGTGCGACTGGTCGTAAGGGAAACCTTTTGCAAAGGTCAAAGCCCGGTCTTCATCCAGGTTCAGATCGGGCAGTTGAGCACCGATCGCTTTCCAGTGGGCAGCCTCGTCTGCCAACCCCAATTCGGAAGCCAGCTCGGAAGCGGCATTGAAAGCAAAGTGCATCAAGGAAAGGTCATAGTTTGTCATATCCTTGAACCACGCATTGATCGAGTTGTCGAAAATTTCCGGGCTGGAACTCAGCGGCAACCGGCGTACTCCGTCAGCATCGACTGTGGAGATCTGTTCGAGATAAGTCGCCACGTCCTTCAGAAACGGGTAGGCCCGCTCTTTCAGGAAAATGCGGTCGGCCGAATACTTCCAATGCAGATAGAAATGCTGTCCCAGCCATGCGCTGACCGTCGGCGACATGGAGTACTGTACCCATCCGCCCATCGGCTCGCCGGTCAGGGTGCAAACGCCGGGGACATTCATCCCGTCCGTCCCGAAATACTCGCGGGTATATTTCTTATACACGTCACGCTGTTTCCAGAGGGTATTCAGATAGCCCATCCCCTCCTGCAAATGGTTGCCGGTATAGGCAGGCCAATAGCTCAACTGTGTGTTCAGGTCATGGTGGTAGTCTCCTTTCCAGGGCGGTAACATCCCGTTATCGGCTGTCCAGACTGCCTGAAGGGAGATCGGATAGGAGTCTTCGCGGGTAGCCGCCCCGAACTTGTACATCTCGTTGTCGTACTGTTTCTGCAGGACCTTGTCCGGCAGCGAGACGGACGACTGTGCCCAATAGCCTTTCCAGAAGTTCATATGCGAGCGGTAATCCGCCTCCACGCCGCGCTCCATCGCCTCTGCCGTTTCCTGGTCGGCCCGGTCGGCGGCCAAAGAAGAGGTCAGGCTCCATACGCCGCTGAGCGTGCCGCCTTTTTGCTGCCAACGGACGACCACATCGTACGAAAAGCCTCCCACCCTTCCTGATGGAAAGTG
>VOFB01004057.1_pt1 | contig 24448 bp, 31 predicted proteins | sample 5384141 | NCBI WGS metagenome assembly VOFB01 (sample SAMN12384721, study PRJNA508395) | human gut metagenome | isolation source: healthy gut A | host: Homo sapiens | reverse complement strand
ATCCCATATCATGAAAAGTTACTTTTAACACAAATCTAACAAATAAATTCCGATTATGGTTCCACCGTCATGAAAAAGCACATATAAATGAAAAAATGAAATTCCATAACCACGCATTTTTATTGCACTTAAAAGCAAGCCTGTTTCTTATTCAAACATCTTATCAATGCCACCCCATCTGCCGGTGCCTGTTTTCGTTCCTCTTCGGTGGCCATTTACAAGGATTCTGATACTGTTCGGGAATGTCGAAATCCTCTTCCTGCGAATAGCCCAACGTTTTGTCGGCATAAACTTTCTGCATGTAAAGTCCATAGATTGGCAGAGCCATACTAGCTCCCTGTCCTTCCGACATCCGGTCGAAATGGATAGAACGATCTTCACCGCCGACCCAGACACCGGATACCAAGCTCGGCGTAAAACCCATAAACCAACCGTCGGGTTATTCTGCGTCGCTTTGATGCCATAACGGGCACGAATACGACCACCAGTACCACCGTCTATCACATTTTTCAACATGTGGAGCATCTTATAAGAAGCATCTTCCGTCAATACTTCACTCATCTGCGAATTGAAATTCGCAATCGTATTGCCGTAAGGATCCTCTATTCGGGTCACATACAAAGGTTCGACTCGTATGCCTTTGTTGGCAAAAGTCGTATAACCGCTTACCATCTCACCAACCGAGACATCTGAGTCCCCAAACAAATCGAAACTACTGGATCCATTTCGTTCTTTAATCCGAACGAATGCAGCAGACGAACAAACGTATAGGGAGACAATTGGCTCATCAACCAAGCCGTCACCCAGTTGTCGGAATTCTGCAATCCCCACTGTACAGAAACCATCTCACCGATCCGTTTCTTATTCGAGTTACGGGGTTCCCAAAGCCGTCCGTTCTCATCGGTCAGGCGTTGTTGCACGTGCAACATCTCGTCACACGGACTGATACCTTCAATCATTGCAAGGGAATAGAGGTAAGGTTTAATAGTGGAACCGATCTGGCGACGGCCTCCATTCACCATATCATACTGGAAATCATTATAATCGATACCACCCACATAGGCTTTCACATGACCGGTGCGCGGATCCATCGACATGAAGCCGGTACGCAGGAAACTCTTATGATAGCGAATCGAATCCAAGGGAGACATCGTCGTGTCTATAGCACCTCCCCAACTGAACACACGCATCTCGACCGGTTCGTTAAAGGCAGCCTTTATCTCTTTCTCACTCGCTCCCGCCTTCTTCATGGCACGGTACCGATCTGTCTGGTGCATAGCATGCATAAAGATCGTATCAACCTCGCCTTGACGTAAATCACGGGAGAACGGAGCATAACTTTTTCCTCTCTTCTCTTTAAAAATGCAGGTTGAAGATAACCTCCGATATGCTCACGGACGGCATCCTCAGCATATTTCTGCATACGGGAATCAATGGTCGTATATATTTTTAAACCATCCGTATACAAATTATAGAATTCTCCATCAGCCTTTTTGTTCTTGTTACACCAACCGTATGCAGGATTCGTTTCCCAGGCAACCGAGTCTTCCTTGAACTGCTGCATCTGCCATCCCCGATAGTTTTTACGCTCAGGTTTCTTCGCCGTCAAAAATAAGCGCAGATATTCGCGGAAATAAGGAGCCAACCCTTCCTTATGATCCATACGGCTAAAATGAAGTGTGAGCGGCAAAGCCTTCAGCGAGTCACATTCCGCCTGCGTTATATAGCCGGCTTTCTGCATTTGTTCCAAAACCGTATTACGTCGTCCGCGTGTCCGCTCGTTATGGCGCCTGGGATTAAAATAAGAGGGATTCTTACACATTCCGACAAGTGTCGCCGCTTCCTCGATCTTCAACGTCTTGGGCGTCTTTCCGAAATAAACACGGGCAGCAGACTGGATTCCCACGGCATTATAAAGAAAGTCAAACTTATTCAGGTACATATTAATGATCTCTTCCTTCGTATAATAACGTTCAAGCTGGACGGCAATCACCCACTCGATCGGTTTCTGGAACAAACGTTCCATCACATTGTCAACACTTGGAGAAAACAATTGCTTTTGCCAATTGTTGCGTAATGGTACTACCACCACAACCACTTTTTCTGCATCAAAATGCCTCTCTTAACAACTGCACGAAACAAACCCTGCGCATCGATACCGCTATGTTCGGCGAACCGGATATCCTCGGTAGCGATCAAGGCTTTCACCAAATCGGGAGATAGATCGTTATAATTGACCATGATACGGTTATCCTGGCTATGCGCATAGATACCGAGTGTTTTCCCATCAGCAGACACGACCTGTGAAGCATATTTATCAATCGGGTTTTCAAGCTGTTCGACCGGTGGCATATAGCCTATCGAGCCTTTGGCTATTGCTGAAAACAATAAAACTACAGCACCTACCGCTATCGCAAACAGCAGCCAGAACGAAATTATAATACCTTTTGTTACCTTTGAAACCACTTTTTCTATTTTTCTTGTTTTGGGCACAAAGGTAATAATTTATTAAGACACTCCCTCACCACAGCATCAAGCAATTTATGTTAAACCAAATACTTCGCCAACAAATAGCCACCACCTAACAACCAGATATACAATACTGCCGCCAAGATGAAAGGTTTCGCTCCGGCTTTCTTAAACTTCTCGATACTAGTTTCCGTACCCAGCGCCGTCATGGCCATCGTCAACATAAATGTATCTATATTATTGATCCCGTCCACAACTGTATGAGGCAACGGATCAAAAGAATTAAAACCAATCACAGCCAGGAAACCGAAAGCAAACCACGGGATTGTGATCTTACCCTGTTTTGCTGTAACGGCTGCTGTTTCCTTTACGCTATCAGATACGGCTTTCACGGCGGTACGCGCCAAAGCAAAACTCATCATCACCAAGACGGGAGCCAGCATCATAACGCGAATCATTTTCACGATAATAGCCGCATCCGAAATTTCCTTTCCCATAGCGTTACCGGCTCCTACCACATGAGCTACCTCGTGCAAGGTCGATCCGGTATAAAGCCCCATTTGTTCAGGTGTCAGGTCCAATATGCCTGCACGGTACATGGCCGGATAGATAAACATCGACAAAGTGCCGAAAATAACGACTGTCGAAACGGCCACCGCTGTTTTATGCGGCTCGCTTTTCACGACCGGCTCGGCTCCCAATACGGCAGCAGCCCCACAGATCGCGCTACCGGTGGATGTCAGCAAAGCGAGATCTTTATCCATTTTCAGCAAACGCCCGACAAACAAACCTATGAATATGGTAGCCGCCACTATAATCGCATCGATCAGGATGGCCGGAAGCCCGATCTCGACCACGCTCTGGAATGTCAGCCTGAAACCATACAACACGATACCGGCACGCAGTACCTGCTTCGTACAAAACAAAATACCGGGCACCCATGTCTCAGGCAGATGGTTGCGCAAACTGTTCGCATATACCATTCCCAACAGGATACCGACGATCAGAGGACTGAAGGATAGATTTTTGACAAAGGGAAACTCTGCTATGTAAAAAGCAGAACAAGAGAAAAGGGCGATCAACAGAATGCCATGAAGTACGTTACTCCTTTTTTTCGCTAAACATATTCAATCAAGTTTAAAATCCATTATTTTTTAAAACCGTGGCAAAAGTAAGGCTTTTTTCCTCTATCCTTTCCTAATATGTTTTTATAGAGTATAACATCAGGTTATCGCCAGTTTTGGCAGGCATATCGGATGAAGCTTTCTTCCACTCCCCCGCTCTGTCCCTGCGGCTCGGCAAAGGTAAACATCCGTTCGGCGCGGAACCCCTCCACTTCGATCACCTTCAGCCTGCCGGACATCAATTCGCGGGTCACGGCACGGATAGAAACAATTCCCAACACCTCGGAGTTCTCCAAAAACAACTTAATACTTTCCGTACTCCCCATCTGCAACACCACATTCAGTTGCGAAAGTTTCACCTGATGTTCCGCCAGGGCAGCTTCCACCACATCCAGCGTTCCCGAACCGTTTTCGCGCAGGACAAGAGGCAGCGTACGGAGCTGTTCGAGCGAAATCTCGTCATAGGCCGCCAATGAACTGCCCGTATGCGCCACGACGACCAGTTCGTCTCTCATAAAAGGGGTATAGTGAAGCGTGCTCTGGTGCGCCGTTCCTTCGACCAGGCCGAGGGTGATCTTTCCCTCCCGCAAGACCTGTTCGATATCGCGGCTATTCCCGTTCAGCAAAGAGACTTTTATCTCCGGGAACTTCTTGATAAAAGAGGCGAGGACAGGCGGCAGCACATATTGGGAAATCGTCGTACTTGCCCCCAACCGCAGTTCCCCGGCAAAATTATCCGTCAACAGGTTCATCTCGAAATCCATCTGCCGGTATGCAGCCAACAGCTGTTTCGTATGCGACAACAACAATTCACCCGCATGGGTCAGTCCGATATGGCTTCCCACCCGATCGAACAACGGTGTTTTATATTGCACCTCCAATTCATGAATATGCTTGCTGATGGCTGGCTGACTGATAAACAACTCTTTTGAAGCCTTCGTAAAGCTCAAATTCGTGGCTACGCTGTGAAATACTTTCAGACGAAAATCCATAAATAATTACTTTTTACTTTACCAAACTCATTAACGTGTCATAACTGTCAATCTTGCCATACTTAACTTCGGAGAAACTCTGATTTAGAAGACAATCTGCTATTAAGGTCATCTACGACATGTTCATTTATATTTTTTATTAGTTTAGGGCTCCATACTACTCAATCAGGCAAATGTTTCATGACAATTGCAAAGATAATCAAAATATCACTACTACCCCATCAAAATCGGATTTCTATCCCATGTTTTTAGAATAGTATTGCGGGTAATATTTTTAACACAACAAATATACAGCTTTACCGTAATACATATAGCAAAACGATATTTGTCCAAAATGCACATCTGCATTGTTTAGGCACGAACTCAAATAAAGTCAATTATTATTTCACAAGGATAAATTTTACAATATCCCCCTGTTTTTCTATTTCAATCGAAAAGCTGAACGCTTTCAGATTGACCTTTACACACCAAAACGGCACTTTTCGTGGCATATATGAAAACCGTCCACTTGGAAAATAAAAAAAGCCGGCTGTTTGTCAATCTTTTACCGGAATTCCCGACATTCTGACAAAGCTAAACTCCCGGAGAATCGGATATCCGGGGAAACAAAAGGGAGAGTCAAGGAATATGGAAAGAAATCCGAGGGTATTTTCAAGGATTCCGGCACCCCGTTTCCGTGACGACCGTCTTCATCGCCGTAAAAACGGACTTCATCGCCCCAGGATGCCGACTTCCCCTTATACAAAGACGGTCGTCATGGCAACGAAGACCGTCTTCACGGGAAAAACTGCGCACCTCACGGGAACAGTCTTTTCCTAACCACCTTTTAAACAGAAAACAGACCTCTGCAAACCGTTTATTTTAACTCAGATTTTGCAATTTCAGATCGTTTTTTTTGACAATAAGGGGCTCGCCATGCGATCCTAATCTTACTTTGTCTATCTTTTTTTAAACCACGACCCAATCTTCAAATGGCAAAACGGAATGAGCACTAAACGGATTATTCAAAAAAGGCAACAGATCACCTTCGTCATCTCCGGCTTTTTCATACTTTTGTATATTATAATTCTTGACAGAAGCATACATAAGATAAATATGAAAAGGAAAAAGCAAATACTGACGATCATCGTTCTGGCGACTATAACCCTGATATTCATACTCCCGGCTATCGGGTTCAGCATTCTGAACTGGGGAGTATTGCCGCCAGAGAAACTGACGCCACTGGTTATCGAGCAGGCAAATAAGTTCATCGATGCACATTTGGATTGCGAACGGGTGGAACTGACCTATTTCGAAACCTATCCTTATTTAGGCGTGAAGCTGACGAACGGCCACCTGATCTCGCACGCAGCCGAAGATTCGACCGCCCATGAAGAAGAACTGGCAATTCCTTCCGATTCGCTGCTTGCTTTCAACCGGGCAACCCTGTCTTTGCAACCACTCGATTACCTTTTTGGTAGTAAGATCACCATCAAAGACTTTTCCATCGAGAACCCGCGTTTCTATGGATTCGTCAATAAAAACGGACGTGCGAACTGGGATATTTACGAAAGTGAGACGGATTCGACAGAGACCGATGCAGGCAAAAAGCCCCTGCCGCCTATCGACCTGCAAAAGGTACGCATCTACGGAGGACATTTCACGTATGACGACCGCCAAGCTGACCTTTTTACCGAAATGCAGGGCTTCTTCGTACGCCTTGACGGTTCATTGGCTGGAGGAGCCAATACACTCGATTTGGAAATGGGCTGTTCATCCCTTTTATTCAGTAACCCAACTTATACATTGAAAAACGACTTGTCACTTCGTCTCAAAAGCAGGTTAGTGCTCGCCGAACACTACAACTCGATTACCTTGAAAGATGCGGAATTGAAGGTGAACAATCTGCCTTTCACCGCCGATGGCACTATACGCCACTTTCCGGAAAACCGACACACCCGTATCGATATGGATATGGGATTGAAAATCTCGGATATGAACGATCTGCTGAAATTCATTCCCGATGCCTATTTCCAGAATCGCGATAAGATACAAGCGGAAGGTTCAATCCTTATGGAAGGAAGCATTCACGGTTTCTTAGGGGACAGTATCGTACCAAATGCGAACCTGTGTTGCAAAATAGAAAACGGCTCCTATCATATAAAGGACATCAAACAAGGGTATCGACACACTGAAATGGACCTAGATATCCATCTGAACGGACCTTTTTCCGGATTCTTCTTTCGTCTCGCTCGAACAACTCACGATGAAAGGGCTCAACACTTCATTGGATATGCAGGCCAAAGTAACCAACCTGTTCAAAAATCCGCCGTCCGGGCCGGAATGAAAGGTAAAGTGGACTTCACCCGGTTGGGACAGGAATTCCTTAATCCGGACACGCTGTTAGTGGAAGGTGTAATGGATGCAGACCTATCGACCACTTTTACCGTGAATGACCTTGTCGAAAGCCGGTTCGGGAAGATACACAGTTCAGGAAAACTCAATATTGACAAGCTAAAAGCGTTCAGCCAGTCACTCGGCATGGATATTTTTCATTTCCGATGCCTATCTGACAATCGACACGACACACCAGAAAAGTCTTTACATCGAATCACAAAACCTGATGCGGATGACGATGGGAATAGATAGCCTGAATATCAAATATAAAGATGAAATCAGCACGAACATAAGTAAATTGGAAATGCTTGCTCAAACATCGCCTGTTATTGATACAACAGCCGTCATACCGATGACCGGGCAATTGGCCTTCAACCATCTGAGAACCCGAACGGCCGATTCCGTCTGGATCGTGGCCGGACGTTCCGAACTGAAAGGTGGTATCAAACCGTCCACTTCCGACAAACTAACCCCGACTGCAGCCGCTGTCATTTCGATCGACACGCTGAAATACATCAGTATGCCTTTACGGACAGGACTCTCCCTGACGGGAAGCTCGTTTACGATCGAGGCCCTTCCCTATCGTGATGCACGACGCCTACAGATGGCAAACCGGCAACGCCGCACACTGACCAACGAACAACGTGTACATCTGACAGAAAAGAGAAAGAAGATGGCCGGGAAAACTGCCGTCGGCGACAGTAGCAAAACAGAAGGTCAATTCCTGCGCAAATGGGAAGCACGGGGCAGCATCTCTTTCAAACAAATGCGCGGTTTCAGCCGCATGTTCCCACTCCCGATATGGATGGAGCCGACGACGATGAGGTTCAACACAAACGACATCACACTGACAGATGCCCACCTGCATCTCGGCAAAAGCAATTTCACCCTTAACGGCGAGATCAGCCAGATCCGGAAAGCGATGTCCGCGGAGGAAAGTTGAAAGGAAATTTCAATCTAAATTCGGATTATATCGATTGCAATCAGTTGATGCAGGCAGTCAACAACGGTATGCAATATGGGGAAAACACGGACCTGCTAATGCTCAGTGATGAAAATATCGCACAACTCAATACCGAATCGCTGCAAGATAGTATCGCACAAACAGAAACCGACACGACCAGCCAATTATTTGTTCTTCCAGCCTTTCTCGACATGGCTCTCCATACGAATGCAAAACGTATCGATTTCAAGGATCTGGAATTAGAGAACGTGGTCGGCGAGATTGTCCTGCGCGATCAGAGTATCAACTTGAGTAAGCTCAATATACAATCCAATATGGGGAATGGGAACCTGACAATGGTCTACCGGGCTAAGAACGGACAGGAGGCAACCGCCGGTTTAGACCTCGATATGGAAGATGTGAAGGTGGAGAAGTTGATCGCCCTCTTCCCTTCCATCGACACATTAGTCCCGATGCTCCGTTCGTTCGAAGGTGTTTTGGATTGTCAGGTCACGGCTACTTGCAAGATGGATTCGACCATGTCTCTCATTATGCCGTCCATTAACTCGTCTTGCTATCTACACGGGAACAATATGGTACTGCTCGATGGAGAAACATTTACCGAAATATCCAAGACACTGATGTTCAAAAACAAGAAACGGAATATGATAGACAGTATTTCAGTAGACCTTGCCATCAAAGACAATAAGATCGAAGTCTTCCCATTCTTGGTGGAAATGGACCGTTACAAAGTGGCTGTCGGCGGAACGCATAATTTGGACATGACATTCAATTACCATCTATCGGTACTCAAATCGCCCGTTCCTTTCAAATTAGGAATCGACATCACCGGCAACCTGGATGATTTCAAATATAAGATCACGAAATGTAAATACAAGGATATATTCAAGCCGGCCAAGCAAGCGGAATTGGACAGCACACGCAAGAATATCCGGAAAGATATCCGCGACGCAGTACGCAAACAGATCGAGGAAGCTGCACCGGAATTAGGAAAAGACTTAGCTTTGGTAAAGGCTGAGGATGTATGGGAACCTTAACGGTTCCCATACATCCGCTCGTAATATTTCATATAATCTCCTCCCGTGATGTCTTCCACCCACTTCTGGTTGTCCAGATACCAACGGATCGTCTTGACAATTCCGGTTTCGAAAGAAGTTTCAGGTGTCCAGCCCAATTCGTTTGTAATCTTTGTCGGATCAATGGCATAACGCTGGTCATGGCCCAGACGGTCTTTTACGAATGTAATCAAGCTGTCGTTGATCCAGTCGATGGAAATCTGCCCGTCCGCACCGATCTCTTTTTTCTTCAGAATCCGGCGGTATTCGGGTTGTTCCGTCATCAATCGGCGAATGGTACTGATTGTCAACTTCACGATCTCGATATTCTGCTTCTCGTTATGGCCTCCTACGTTATAGACCTCCCCTGCCCGTCCCTTATGGATCACCAAGTCGATAGCCTTGCAGTGGTCTTCCACGTACAGCCAGTCGCGTACATTTGTCCCGTCACCATAAACAGGAAGCAATTTACCTTCGAGAATGTTTTTTTAATAATCAGAGGTATCAGCTTTTCCGGGAAATGGTACGGACCATAATTGTTGGAACAACGGGTGATGCTGACCGGCATCTTATAAGTTTCGGAGTAAGCTTGTACAAACAGGTCGGCACTCGTCTTGGATGCACTGTACGGACTACGTGGGTCCAATGGAGTCGTTTCATGGAAATAGCCTTCGGCCCCCAGGCTACCATACACCTCATCGGTAGACACTTGGTGGAAACGGACACCCTCACGCCATTCAGGATAACCGGTAGCCGCTTTGCCCGTCACCCACGCTTTACGAGCAGAATCGAGCAGATTTTGAGTACCTAATATATTCGTGACCAGAAAAAGCTGCGGATTCTCGATACTGCGGTCCACATGGCTTTCCGCCGCAAAATTAACGACATAATCGAACTGGTATTTGGCAAAGAGCTCGTCCGTCAACGCACGATCGCAGATATTACCTTTCACAAACTCGCAACGCTCCCCGTCGATGTCTTCGGCAATCGTTCCGAGATTACCGGCGTAGGTCAGCAGATCCAAAACCACAATCTTTATTTCGGGATACTTCGCCAACATGTATTTAATGAAATTAGCGCCTATAAAACCAGCCGCTCCGGTAATCAAGTAAGTTTTCATATCTATATTTTTAATTCATAATTCAAAACTCAAAATTTATCTCAGCATCTTGCAGTAAAGCAGCATTCCTATCTTTATCCGACAAATTGAGGATAGCCGGTTCCGTGATCTTCCAGTCCACCCCGACCGTCGGATCGTCAAAACGCAATCCGCGCTCATGTGTAGGTGCATAAGGGTTATCGACTTTATAAGTAAAAACCGCTTCCTCGCTCATGACATGAAAACCGTGGGCGAATCCCTGTGGGATAAAAATTGACGTTTATTCTCATCGGACAACTCGACTGCTACATATTTCCCGAATGTCGGAGAACCTTTACGCAAATCGACGGCCACATCCAAAACACATCCTTTTATCACGCGTACCAACTTGGACTGCGAGTAAGGAGCCAACTGGTAATGCAATCCTCTCAACACGCCTTTTGATGAACAAGACTCGTTATCCTGCACAAATTCCACTTTGCCGATATGTTCTTCAAACTCCGCCTTCTTCCAAGCCTCCATAAAGTAACCGCGTGCATCTTTAAACACTTTCGGTTCAATGATCCACACACCGGGGGGATTTCAGTTTCAATATATGTCATTATCTTATTGTTTATGCTAATAGATGACAAAGTAACCTCTTTTCCTTACTTCTCCAAACCTCCCGAAAACAAAAAAGAGAAAAAGATTTTGCATATTCCAAATATATTATCTTTCTTTGCACTCGCAAAACCGGAATGTTTACAAAAACATATTGGTTCCTTGGATGAGTGGCTTAGTCAGCGGTCTGCAAAACCGTGTACGGCGGTTCGAATCCGCCAGGAACCTCTTATAATTGAAAACTTTATTTCGGTTCCTTGGATGAGTGGCTTAGTCAGTGGTCTGCAAAACCATGTACGGCGGTTCGAATCCGCCAGGAACCTCAAAAAAATCCTCTTAGCAAGTTTTTGTTAAGGGGATTTTTTATTTTTGTCCCGTAATCGGGTATTAAAAGAATAAGATTATGCATTACAAAATCACGACGCTCGTGGAGAATGCCGTCTACAGGCGGAACTTTTACAAGCGGAACACGGGCTTTCATTGCTTATTGAAAACAACGGGTATAAAATATTATTCGATACGGGACAATCGGATCTGTTTATCCGCAATGCGACACTTTCGGATATCGAGATTGCGGAAGTGAATTTCCTTATCCTGTCACATGGACATAGCGATCATACAGGAGGATTGCGGCATTTCCTTTCCGTCAATAAAAAAAGCTTCGGTTATCTGTAAACAGGAAGCCCTTTATCGAAAGTTTAAAGATAAACGGGAGAACGGAGTCATTGACTCCAACCTGTTGGATTTATCCCGATTCCGTTTTATCACCGGGCAGACGGAACTTATTCCCGGATTGTTCCTATTCCCGGACCTTCCGGTTATAAATCCTGAAGATACTCACTTCGAACGATTCTTCACCCAAACGCCCGAAGGAGTTATTCCCGATATTTTCAATGACGAACTGGCAGTCGCATTGATAGCAGAAAACACATATTCCGTATTGAGTGCCTGTTCCCACCGGGGAATCACCAATATTCTCCGGACTATCGGCAACTGTTTTCCAGGATATACATTCAAACTCCTGGCCGGAGGTTTTCATATCCACAATGCCCAGGACGAAAATTCAGTATCATAGCGGACTACCTGAAAAACAATCTGCCGGAACAGATCGGGATTTGTCATTGTACGGGTATAGACAAATACGTGTTATTCCGGCAGACATTCGGAAACCGTGTGTTTTACAACTACACGGGAAATACGTTTTATTTATAAATCTTGGCAGCCCAACCACCGCCAGGAGCCATCTTTCACCTTTACCTTGCGATCGGCAGGAACTGGTATGACTTCCTTTTTATAATCACAGGCGGCACGATCGGCATTGATGCCATCTTTGAACAATTCCAGTTTATAATTGCCATCACCCAAGAAAGACAGGTCAAGTTCCACCTCACGGGCATCCCAATTCGTCAAAGCGCCCACATACCAATCATTACCGTGAAGGCGGGCAATAGCAACAAATTCACCCACTTTACCATCCAGAGCAACCGTCTTTTCCCATACGGTCGGGATATTGGCGATAAATTCCGTACATTCGGGTTCCCGGTTATAGTTGGAAGGATTATCACACAACATGTTCAGCGGAGATTCGAAGATCACATAAGTAGCCAACTGATGGCAACGCGTTCCCTGACTCATCGGTTCGGTATAGATCGGAGCATAATTTTTACGGATCGCATTGCGCATGGCGCCCTGTGTATAATCCATCGGACCGGCAACCATACGGACAAAAGGAATCGTCACGTCGTAAAGCGGCATATCGTAGGTACTGGCTACCCATTTCATATTTTCCAAACCATGAACGCCTTCATAGTTGATCACGTTCGGATAAGTACGTTGCAAACCTGTCGGTTTACAGATACCATGATAATCGACCATCATCTTATATTTCGCACAAGTTTCGGCTCCTCTGTAGAGGAAGTCGACGATCTCCCTGGTCGTCGCGATCCATAAAGTCTACCTTGAATCCTTTCACACCCATATTGGAATAATGCTTCACCACCTTTTCCATATCCCGGTCGAATGCATGGTAGCCCGCCCAGAGGGATGATTCCGACATTCTTGGATTTGCCATAATTCACCAGTTCGGAATATCGATTTCTGGAATAACCTGCATCAGGTCCGCAGCCATATTGACAGACCAGCCTTCATCGAGAATCACATATTCAATGCCATGTTCGGCAGCGAAGTCGATATAATATTTATAGGTTTCAGTGTTGATACCGGCACGGAAATCCACATCGTAAATGTTCCAGTCATTCCACCAATCCCATGCCACCTTACCCGGTTTCACCCAGGAAACATCCTGCAAACGGCAGGGAGAAGCCAGACGATACACCATATCGCAATCGGCCAGCTGCTTGTCATTCTCAGAGACGATAAACACACGCCACGGGAAAGCACGCGTGCCGCTTGTCTTGGCTATGTAATCTTCGCGTTCTTCCACTAACATCTGCAAATTATTGTGACCGCCTTGCTTTTTCACTTTCGGATAAGAGGCGAATATCGGCTTCAACACCGGCTTGTCGGTCGAGTTATTCAGGAACATTCCGGGATAATCTTCCAGGTCAGCCTCGGTGATACAGAGTTTCTTGCCACCGTCCAGTTCCACCAGGAGCGGAAGGATCATCAGGCGCTTGCTGTTCAGCTTCGTGATCGGTTCATGTACATACGGCTGCTCGAAAGAATTCATGAACTGTTCCTCAAATGTAGCCTTTTACTGTTCACGTAAGGCGCAAAAGCCATATGGTCGGAAGAGAAAAAGTATAATCGGCTTCTTCATCCACGACGACGATATCATTCTTCATCTTCGTCGTGAAACGATAGGCCAGACCGTCATTATACATACGGAAAACAAGGCCGTAGTTACCCCGGAACGAGAGTGTCATTTCATTATAGATATCCTGTACTTCCGTCTTTTTATAGAAAGGAGAAGGGATCACTTTATCGACTGCGGCTTTCAGCACTTTCGAGACTTTGGGGCTGGCCCCTAAGACAACTCCGTTTTGCAACGTCATGGAGATGGGAGATGCGGCAAGAACTTCAGTCCCGTCGTGTGTAAATGAGAAACGAATATCGTCACCTACCGTAACGACTGCTTGCAGTTTTTTGTCCGGCGATTGCAACTGATAGCTTTTCTGTGCCGTCAGTGACATGCTCCCCATCAAGAAGAACACAATAAGAGCTTTTAATTTCATGGTTTTCAAATTTAATTAACTGGCGACAAATATACAGGATTAATCAGGAAATGCTTTTGCAAAATTGTCTTATCTTTGTAGATATTGTATCATAATACGGTTATTAAGGAGATAATACCCATGAAAAAGCTTATTTGTTTATTGTTTTGTTGCCTGCTTTTCCTTCCGGCTGCCGCCCAATGGAAATGGCACAACCCGATGGAAGCAGGTTTTCCGGTTATCCAAAATCAAGGATTCACAAAAGAGATCGGAAATTCTTACACACGCCTGCCCGAACGTGCAAAAGGCGTGGTGAGCGAACCGGTATGGAACCTGTCGCGGCATTCGGCAGGACTCGCCATTCATTTCTACAGTAATGCCCCGCAGATCAAAGTGCGCTACACCGTTACCGGTAGCCTGAATATGCCTCATATGCCTTCGACCGGAGTGTCGGGAGTCGACCTTTACAGCATTAACAGCGACGGGGAATGGCATTTTTGTTTCGGCAACTATTCTTTCAAGGACACGATCACCTATACATATAATAATATAGGCAAAGACCGCTACCACAAACAAGGTTTCGAATACCGGCTTTATCTGCCTTTTTATACAACGGAGTGAAATGGCTGGAGATCGGTATACCCGAAGATGCGAAACTGCCCATCTTGCTGATCGAACACGGAGGCTATAGCAATATGTATATGGATTCAATAAAATACAACGAAATCACCCAGGTTAACCGTGCTTCCCGTAAAGCATACGAGCAGATTCAGTCCGAAGGAATTAAAGATGTATATTATTTGTCCCGCGAAGACCTGAACATACCGTCCGATGGTTGGGTTGACTATGTGCACCCGTCCGACTTCGGAATGAAGCAACAGGCGATTGTCGTAGAAAGAAAGGTACGGGAAATCCTGCATATTCCCCTTGGCTCCCTGACAACAACCATCCCCGTCACCCAACGCCGGGAACCGCATATGTATGAATGGCTCTCCCGTCACCGCGCTTTCCTGGAGCAGGTACGCAACCATCCGCCTAAAGCTGTAATCTTAGGCAATTCGATCACCCACTATTGGGGTGGCGAACCGGAACACCGCAACAAGAACGGACGGGAGACCTGGGAAAAAGTCATGCGTCCTGCCGGTTTCCAGAACTTGGGCTGCGGATGGGACCGTATCGAAAACGTGCTTTGGCGTATATACCATGGCGAACTGGATGGCTATAAGGCCGGAAAAGTCGTCTTGATGATCGGCACGAATAATGTGGCCTGAACAACGACAGGAGATCGTCGAAGGTCTCCGCTTCCTCCTTTCCGCCATCCGTCAGCGGCAACCGGAAGCCTCCGTCAAAGTGATCGGCATCCTTCCCCGCCGCAATCAGGAACAATGGGTAAGGAACATCAACTTCGATATTAAAGAGATGGTGGAAACGGAAGGTTACGAATTTGCCAATCCGGGAACTGCCCTATTGCTGCAAGACGGCAAAATAAACGAAAGCCTGTTTATCGGTGACGGTCTCCATCCAAACGATAAAGGATATGAATTGATTGCCGGAGTATCTTCCGCATATACATCCACTCCCTTTTCACGGCAAAAAGGGCGTAGGTCGTCCAATCCGCCGACATGATCGTAATGTTCATGCGAAATCAGGACCGCATCCAAACGATACGTCTTGTTGCGGATCACCTGCCAACGGAAATCCGGGCCACAATCCAACAAAATCCGTTTACCATCCGTCTCCACCAGTACGGACGTACGCAGACGCCAATCCCGTTTATCCGAACTGGTACACACCTCACACTGACAACCTATTTCGGGAACTCCGGTAGAAGTCCCCGTCCCTAAAAACGTTATTTCCATTTATCCTACATATTTTTACCTCAGGCATAATCTCGATACCGAACCGGTCATGAACAGCCGTACGAATACTTTCGGCAACCAGTGCGATCTCGTGTCCTTTGGCTTCACCCAAATTGACCAATACCAATGCCTGCTTTTCATATACGCCGACCGCACCATGCGACTTGCCTTTAAAACCGCACTGCTCGATCAACCAGCCTGCAGGGACCTTCACCTTCCCCTCTCCTGCCGGATAGGACGGCATGTCCGGATATTGCCTCTTCAACTTTTCGTAATGGACAACCGGAATAACCGGGTTCATAAAGAAACTTCCGGCATTTCCCAACTCATCGGGATCAGGCAATTTTGACGACGGATCGAGATCACAGCATCCCGCACAGCTTGCAACGTTATCTTTGGATATTTAGCCAGTTCCTCTTTCAAATTGCCGTAATTGACAGAAAACTGAGGCTTTTTGCTCAAACGTATATTTACATAAGTAACAATGTGCGGGTCGTTATGCTCATTCTTGAAGAAACTATCCCGATAACTATAAAGACATTCTTCATTTGTAAAACATACGTTTCTCGAACGAAAGCTGGTTATATGTCTCCACCGTCTCGACCACATCCTTGATTTCCGTACCGTATGCCCCGATATTCTGGACAGCGGCTGCTCCGACTTCGCCCGGAATGCCGGACAGATTTTCTATCCCTCCCAACCTTTGGAGACGGCATAAGCGACTACATCGTCCCACTTCTCGGCAGCTCCGATGCGAAGCAATACCGAATCGTCTGTCTCTTTCGCAACAGAGATACCTTTTATCTGCGAATGCAAGATAACCCCGTTAAAATCATTTATAAACAACAGATTACTGCCACTTCCGATATGCAACGACAAACATTCCTGAAAATATTCGTCCCGGAAGATCCGCCCCCAGTTCTTCTTCATTCGTATATTCCATAAACCAACGGGCCTTCACCGGAAGGTGAAAAAGTATTATGTTTCTCCAGCGAGTAATTCTCTTCTATTCTCATTTCGCGTATGTTTTATTTTGCGACAAAAAGTAACGATAAATATCAAATCAATCAGCAGGTATATAAAAAACCTTTCAAATATATGCGACCAAAGGTTATTTAACATTTTTGTTTCGCAAATCGTAACAAATGCATATACGTGTTGTTAAATAAGAAATGAACGCTGATTTCTTTATATGCAAAAAGAGATACAACATATCAATGAAAAGCGTACATTTGCCTTTGAATATCATTAATTAAATAAAAACATTCATGAACAAAGCAGAATTGATTGAGGGCCTTGGCCCAGAGATCGGGATTACAGAAACAAAAAGCGAAGAAACTATTGGAGGCTTATGTAAACATCGTAACAGAAGCTATGTCCCACAACGAGGAGATCGTATTGATCGGTTTCGGAACATTGATACCACGTCCTCAGACAGAGCGTTTAGCTCGTAACCCCAAAACAGGAACACCGGTTATGATTCCAGCCAGAACGACTGTAAAATTCAAACCGGGTAAATATTTGCTGGATGCAATTAACAAACCCGAAGAAAAGAAGTAAGACTTTTTTACCTGACAAGGGAGGCAATCTGAAAAAGGTTGCCTTCTTTTTTGCGACCTGTCCAAATTATGAGTAATTTCGGCGCCGGAAAAATGACAATTCAATCATGAAAATAGTTAATCTTGGAGAATCAAACTCGGTGTTAAACCGGTTTGTCGCAGAACTGCGCGACGTCAATATACAAAAGACAGTATGCGCTTCCGTCGTAACATCGAGCGGATCGGTGAAATCATGGCTTACATCAGTAAGGATTTCACCTACAGCAAAAAGGTATTCAATCTCCTCTCGGGATAGCACCAATGAACACTCCCGACGATTCAGTCGTCATCAGTACGATCCTGCGTGCCGGCCTCCCCCCATCAGGGTTTCCTCAGTTACCTGGATAATGCGGAAAATGCATTTGTTTCCGCTTACAGGAAATACAAGGACCGTCTGAACTTCGATATTCATATCGAATACATCGCATCTCCCCGATTAACAGACAAGACATTGATTATAACGGATCCGATGCTGGCAACCGGCAGTTCTATGGAACTGGCCTACGAAGCATTGCGCACCAAAGGCCACCCGGCGCATATCCATGTCGCTTCCATCATTGCCAGCAAGCAGGCAATCGAATATCTCCAGCGTAAAATGCCGGACGACATCACGAATATATGGGTCGCGGCTGTCGATGACGAACTAGATGATCATTCTTACATCGTTCCGGGACTGGGAGACGCCGGCGATTTGTCCTATGGTGAAAAAAGAATAAGATATGAATCTAACGGGGTAAAGTAAACCAGAAACGGGACCCCTTCCTATCTCTCGGACTCTACCCCGATTTTACCGCCAACCTGTTCTATTATGCTCTTACAGATCGAGAGCCCCAAACCTGTCCCCTGCTTGAAACTGTTTCCTTTATAGAAACGGTCGAACACATGTCGCTGCACTTCCGGCGACATACCGTCACCGGTATCCGTCACAGAAAACTCAATCTCATCCCAGCGTATCTCGTAACCAAGCAGGATCGTTCCTTTGCTGGTGTGTTTGATGGCATTATTAATAAAGTTGGATATGATCTGTGTCAGCCTCACCTTATCACAACGCATGATATAGGAAGGCAAGTCCGGAACCAAACAGAGCGCGACTTCAGCCGGTACTTTGATACGCATCGAAACGACCAGTTCTTTACATAGCTCCCGCAAGTCGACCTCGACAAGTTTCAATTCGATTATACCAGATTCTATCTTCGCCAGATCCAGCACATCGGAGATCAACTGTAACAACAGTTCATTGTTTTTTTGGATAATCTCGACAAACTGCTTCTTTTCCTCCGGATCGTCCGTATCGACCAACAACGTGGAAAAACCGACAATGGCATTCAGCGGAGTCCGGATCTCATGGCTCATATTGGCAAGGAATGCAGATTTCAAACGGTCGAGTTCTTCGGCTTTCTCACGCTGCTTCTGCGTTTCCTTCAGTTCGGTTATATCATAATTCACACAGATCATTTCAAGTCTGTCCGGATTAGTCGACTAGGTGTTCCGCATTACATTCACACGAGTCCAATGCCAACCTTCTCCATACTTCACCCTTAATTCCCGCCGAATACTATCACACTGTCCTTTCTTTACCTGTTCAAAGAAATTAAACATAACCTTCCGGTCTTCAGGATGGATCTGGCTATAAACACCTATGACTTCCGATAGCGGCACACCTTCTTTTTCCCTAAATTCTGATACCATTGGTCGATAGCATACCCTTCACGAGTCAACAAATCAAATTTGGCATATCCTACTTTTGCAAAACGGCTGACCAGGCTGAAGAAATGTTCAAACTCCTCGATACGGTTATATGCGACCGCCTTATCTGTATTATCAAGATTAATAAACATATAATTAATCAGATCTCCATATATGTCATACAACATGCAGACTTTTGTGAAAATATCGATCGTACCATTCTTCATTGTCGGATAGAACCCTTTATCCTCAATTGTGTTAAATGAATAATCCATGTGAAAAGAGACTGGCTCCCGACTAATCAGTTTTTCTCGTATTTCATCATTAATCATAGGATTTTCAAAGATATTAAGCCCCCAAAACAGACTCTTTTGGAAGGAAGGCCGAATATCTCGACATCCATATTATTCAAATCCACCAGATAGCCCTTCTTATCATACAACTCTATTCCGACCGGTATGTTGGTATAAATATTCCGAAGTAACTTTTCACTATGGTCCAAAGCTTCATTGGTACGGGCCATCTTCGTTATTATACTAATGATATTGGAAATAGACGACAACCATTGATAGTCCTCCAAGCTCCACATACGATACTTATCTACTATATCGATTCCCATATACCCCCAAGACTCACCTTTGATTATTAATGGAATTAAAATCAGAGAACAGGTTCGACGCGCTTTCAGGTAGCGCTTCTCCTCAACCGCTTCAGGAGGTAATTCATCCAGATTATTAATTAGGATAGGATATAAATTCCGTATTTTATGTGTAGACCAAGGTAACGTAGCAACCGGAATGTTTTGCAAAAACGGACGGACAGGCTCAACTCCCTCACTACACACCTCATATGTGCAGCCAATCTGCTTCTCATCCTCATATTCCATAATGTATACACGCCCCTTCGTATCGATCGAAAATAGAACCTCCGTAAGAGCCAAATGGATCGATTTATGCAAATCATTTGTCTGGATAAAAGAATGTAAGGCATGGGACAAACTCCCCAAATGCCTGAGAACACTATCAACCTGTCCATTCACGACAGGTCTATTCTCCTCCATTTCACTAAAAGGAATCAACTGTAAAATACCCAATACGGTCAACTTGCCATCGGAAGCCTTTTCACGTTTATAAATTTTTTTGTACGGACGAACCTATAACCATAGCAAGTCTTTATAGGGAAGATCTGTTCGTATATACCAATACCTTTAAAGAAAGCAAATTCGTTAGCGATACGATCCCGATAGTCTCCACGGATCAACAAAAAGAAATCTACTATGGATATTTTCGGACCATCCAACTCCAAGAGACTAATCAAATAGTCAGAACAGATATAACATCTTTCTTCAAAATCAGCTTTCCACCAGCCAACCTGAGCATTGTCTAATATTAATTGATACTGGTCTACATCCATGAATACGACTTCTTTATTATCCTTCATACAAAAGTCGTTATAATAAACCGAACCAACAAATTTTATTTCCCTTAATATTCAAGGATTTTCCACATACATTAATCATAAAAAATAGCAACATAAGCTAATTTCTGCTTATGCTGCTATTTAACTATAGATAAAAAACGTTATTTCAACTCTTTAATGCGAATATTACGGAACTTGACAGGAGAGCCATGACCTAAGAAACCGATATGTCCTTTCTTATTGAACAGGCCCGGATGTTCCTTATGATCGGCAGTACCGTTCTTTGTCGCTTCACGGATATTGCCTTCCATGATTACCACCCCGTTGACCGTAACCTTGATGTTATCCCCATTAGCTACAATTTCTTCATAATTCCATTCACCCGCAGGTTTAAACGCACTATGATGTTCCGCCTTAGCCGGGATAATTCCATAAACGGAACCGTGATGCTGCAAAGGAGTAATATCCTTATAAATCGGATGTTCGCAATCCAGAATCTGGATTTCCATACCAACATAAGCGGCATCCCCTTCCATCGGGGTACGGATACCGACACCGTTATTAGCACCCGGCGTCAACTGGAATTCGAAACGGTACACGAAGTTGCCATACTCGTCTTTCGTATACAGGTTTCCACCATAGCTCTTGCTCGGTATCATGGAAATGCAACCGTCTTCCAGGGTATAATCAACCGTGTTACCTGTCCATTCATGCATATTCGTACCGTCAAACAGAACTTTAAAACCTTCCTTCTCTTCTTCGGCTGAAAGTTTGAACGGTTCCTTGCGTTCGAGTTCTTTTACATAAATATTACGGTAATAAACCTTGCTGCCATGAGCCTGCAATTCAATCTGTTCGACCGGGAAGATCGGGAGCTTGCGATCCCAATAGTTTTCCAGAATCACATCATCCACCACTTTCTCTCCGTTCAGTACGACTGTCACACGGTCACCGACCATCTTGATGTAAAAGCTGTTCCATTCACCCAGCTTATTATCGGCCACTTTCGTCGGCTTGCTCTCGTTCATCTGGTTGTTGTATAATCCACCGGAACCGACTTGCGCTCCTACGTTTACACGCGAAGTATCCCATATCTGCACCTGAGGCGTACCACGCAAGTAAATACCGGCATCCGCTTCAGGACCGGCCGGATCAAGCATCCAGTCCACATACATTTCAAAATCACCGTATTGTTTTTCCGTGCACAGATTGTCCCCTTGCCATTGAATATCAACATACCGTCTTCCACGCTCCAGCCTTTACGCATGACCTCATCGGCTTTCGCCTGCTCTTTGGCCAACTGTCCTGGTTTCATCTTCGCACGGGCAATCGGATTCTGTACCAAACCTTTCCAGCCGGTCAAATCCTTACCGTTAAACAAAGAAACGAATCCTTCGCCTTGCGGCATCTCGGCCAGATGTTTCTTGATCGCTTCTTTTTTGATAGCCGGCATCCGGATTGTCAAGCACCTCCATTACCTTATTCAACAAAGCACGGACATTTGCCCCCATATACTCCTTTATTACCCAAAGCAATATTCATGACTGCATTGGCGGCAGCCTGCTGTACAGGTTTCTGATCCAGAAATTCACCGGCATACAGCATGCCCAAGAATGTTCCGGTATTTTCAATCTGTTGTAAAATCGCGATCTTCTGTGCATCCGTTTTGGCAATTTCCATTGCCTTACGCAAGCTTAACAAACGGTTTTCACCTGTAAATGCCGGATTGGAAACCAGTTTCACATAAGTAGTGAGAGCCGGATCAAAATAGTTGGACGACGCGCTTTCCTTACAGATCGTATATAATTCGTCCGCCACTTCAATACCCTTCCAGTTCAACAGGGGCTTCGAAGGCTGCATCCCTTTTTGACACCGTATTAGAACGGAAACCTTTCACGACTGTCGCCAGCGCATCCGGTTGTCCGGTAGAAGCCAACACCAGATAATACAAATAATCTTTATTGCCGGCCTGCAACATACGACGTGTCACCGTTTCGACCCGGTCGGCAACCGGAAGAGAGGACAATGCTGAAATAACAGCCCGCTGCATGGGAGGAACAGCCAATGCGTCTGCCGTTTCCAGCATACCGCACATATTGGTTATATCACGTTCTCCCACTACATCCTTCAAAGCCACATAAGCCGCGGCTTTCACTTCTGGAGAGCCTATCTGTATCTGATCAAGTACGGTATTGATATTGGCAGTAGCTTTGCGCATGGCCAACAACTCAAGTCCAGCTATTTTTCCCGCATTAGCAGCAGAAGAGACGGCCTTTGCCACTGCCCCGTCGATATCTCCAGGGAAGGCAGCCAAAGCATCCTGTCCCAACAGGACGACTTGCTTGTCATCGCTCTTCAGCAATTCGGCCAACGAAGGGATATAGGACTTATCGCCTATCTTCACCAATGTCCAGGTTGCAGCCTGCTTCACGTCAAAGTTAACATCACCGAGCTGCTCCAACAGGATCTGCTTGGCAGGAAGATCGAAACGAATTTCCAGATTCTGGATAATGTCATGTTTGACAGGTTTCTTGGCCTCGCGTCCGATCCAGTTCAAGATGTCTATTTTAGTTCCGGTTTGGCTTTAGGAACCATTTTCATAAGTTCTATATACAACTCCTTATCTGCAAAACCGGAAGCATAGCTCAAAGCCGCATTCCGGTAGTTCTTGCTCGGATCTTTCATGGCAGCAATAACCATCTTAGATACTTTAGCCGGTTCCTCGGCTGCTAAAAGTATTTGCAAGGCAGCTTCCGTGTCTGCTCCTGTCCGGCTTTAGCCGCTGCTTTCTGCAATTTCTTTGCAGCTTTCATCACCGCATCACGATCACTCTGGACCAATTGCTTCAACAAAGCGATATAAGCTTCGTTAGCACCAGTCACTTCCATCGTGTAACCGGCATTCTCGGCCGCTTTTGCTAACACTGGCAATGAATTAGAACTTCCGACACAACTCAAGGCATACAATACCTCTTTCTGCATATTGGATCAGACGCTCCCTGCAATACCAACAAAACAGGTTCAGCCCCATCCACCCGGGCATCGGCAATCGCACGGATCACATCCTTTTTGTGTTTAGAGGAACCGGTACGACTCTTCAAAGCAGCAACCAATGCCTGACCTGCTTTTTGACTGCCATTAGAAGCCAGCGCACGAGCGGCGGGACCGCTCAACGACTCATCGTTCAGATAAGAAGCCAGTACATCTATACATTCGTCTTTCCCCAACATCTGAAGTTGGCGGATAATAAACGCTTTTGTTTCACGCTCGTTCACCATTTCCAAAGCCTTCAGATAAGCCTTTGCAGTCACTAACCGGGCATTCTCCTCCCCTTTCGCCATGACATAATGCGTAAGACCGCTCAAAGCGTAGTCGACATTTGCGTTACCCTTTGCCCGGAGCATTTATCATGTTTACCAGCATCAGAACACCTTCTTCCGGTAGAACTCAAATCGCAATCAATTTATTGAATAATCAGCCGCTTGTTTTGGCGCCGGTCTGTTTCGATGCCGTGGAGTTTCAGCATCATATTGAAATATATGCTTTTCATTCTTATCTATTTATGTAATTGTCAATTGTTGGTATCAATGTCAATTCGTTATATATTCCAGGGTGCTCTCATCGGCGGTCCAGTAAACGATTTGCAACCTCGTCGTCAATAAATTTAAGTTTTTTACAGGATCGAAATTCGCGTCCGGTTCCAAACGCAGAGCCACTGCTCCCATATTGACAATAGTAGCCGAACGGAAACCATTCTTTTCGTTCAGGGCGAAAGGCTGGCGTGTCTTCACATTCTATAAAGTCCGTAACCTGAGGTTTCGGGTTCGGGAAAATCGGCAAGTTTCCTCTCCCAATCGGGAATATCGCATACAAAATTTTTTATAAACATTACCTTCGGTCCGGCAAATATACGGCGTATTCGGATCACCGAAGCCCCCCAAAGGACAATCTGACAACCATCGTCATACGTAGGTAATGGAACGCCAAGTACCGACAGCATCCGGATGCTGTTGCCAGTATCAACCTCCACTTTTA
>VOFB01002443.1_pt1 | contig 24521 bp, 41 predicted proteins | sample 5384141 | NCBI WGS metagenome assembly VOFB01 (sample SAMN12384721, study PRJNA508395) | human gut metagenome | isolation source: healthy gut A | host: Homo sapiens | reverse complement strand
TAATTGTCAATGTTTTTTATATATTTCATGCAATTCAGAATATTCTGAAAATTAGCATCTGCGTTTACAAACACTAGCAGGTGTTGCAAGCTTGCTTGCACTAAGCTGGTAGGGTTGGGAAACATAGGGCGAATGCCCTTAACCGAAAGGACGTCAGTTCTTTCGGTTGTTGCAGATGCGTAAACTGCGTTCCCAAGCACTAGCAGCTATTGCAAGCTTGCTTGCACTAAGCTGATAGGGTTGGGGAACATAGGGCGAATGCCCTCAACCGAAAGGACGTCAATCCATTATTTTTCTGTATAATCAATCTCATCTATTTATTTCACTTATAAAGGCACAGGAGATACAATATGTTTCATTATTATATGTTCAACAAACCTTTTGGCTGCGTCACTGCCCGCCGTGATAGCCTTTACCCAACCGTTATGGACTATTTTTTCAGAATTAAACAATGATAATTTAAATCCGGTCGGGCGATTAGACAGAGAAACAACAGGACTCCTCCTCATTACAGATGACGGAGTTTTCAACCAGAAACTTACGCACCCTTCTTATCATAAAGAGAAAACCTATCATTTTACAGTTCTCGGTGATTTAACCGAGGATCGGTGCCAACAATTAGAAAAAGGAATCCTTTTAAAAGGATCCCCAGTACTCACTTCTCCTGCGAAACTAAAAGTATTTCGTCAGGATATTCTTTCTAATATAATAGATACTTTGCATCCGGAAGTACAAAATGCCGTATGTAATAACCTCCCAACTCATCCAGTCACTTACGGAGATTACAATCAGTGAAGGGCGTAAGCGTCAGATTCGCCGCATGATGAAAGCGGTTCACTGCTGCGTAATTGAATTAAAACGCATTTCTATAGAAGATATTATTCTCGATGAGACACTTTCTCCCGGAGAATGGAAAGAGATTTTTCCACTATAACAGGAAAAATCTCTTTTTTCTTCGTATATCATTTAAATCCAATTATAATCTCCACCGGTAATTGCCAAACTCAGAAGTGAATCCATCTTCTCAACTGCCTCTTCTCCTGTAATCTTCTCCACCACCACAGCTGTATCCTCCGCTGCTTCCAAAGTTTCATCCGGTCCAATTTCATAGTCAATATCCATCCCACAATCCGGACAGGGAATTGTATTCATTGTCTGTAAAGATAAAAATCGATTTCCACATTTCTTGCATTCATAATATCCACATTTTTTTGTTCCATCTGGTACATAATACATAATTTTCTACCTCACTCTCTTACAAGTACTTTTTATCTTATCACTCACAAAAGAAGACCGCAAGCAACTTATTTCGTTGCGCAACCTTATCTCTTCCTAAGATTTGTAATCAAAAAACCGATTGGTTTTTCTTGACAAACTCAACTTTTTATGCTATATCTACTATAACTCTTTGCACTGCATATCAATCTACAGTACAAACTGAGCAGACCGTGACAAAATATCATGGAGTCGGGTCGCAGATGCGACAGTGGAATCTTTCATCCATGGGACAGTAGTTGCTAATACTGATTCGTGGGTGTTTTTATTTTATCAAAAAAATTCTTTTATTTTCCCACATATATTTAGTGCCATAGAGCTATCTTTTTTTGTTTTATTAAATTGGAGGTAAAAAATATGGAAAAAAGCAAATGAAAACCGGAAATCCTGTCGCAAATGAAGAAGATTTCCAAAAAGTAGCCAACAAAGTCTCTACTATTACGATTATCGGAAACATCGCACTATCTGCTCAAACTTTTGCCGGAATTGTTGCGCATTCCAATGCGATGATCAGCGATGCTATTCATTCCGCATCAGATGTATTCAGTACATTTGTAGTTATTATCGGAATCAGACTCGCATCAAAAAAACCGGACAAAGAACATCCCTATGGACATGAACGCCTAGAGTGTGTAGCTGCAATTGTCCTTGCAATCGTTCTTCTTATCACAGGCCTTGGAATCGGAATCGAAGCATTCAAAACGATATTGCAGGGAAATTCTGACAACATACAAACACCAGGTATCTTAGCACTGATTGCCGCCATAATTTCAATTGCAAGTAAAGAGGCAATGTACTGGTACACCAGATATCACGCCAAAAGAATCGATTCCAGTGCACTAATGGCAGATGCCTGGCATCATCGTTCTGATGCATTTTCTTCCATCGGCGCATTGGTCGGAATTGCCGGTTCAAGACTTGGGTTTCCAATCATGGACTCCATTGCCAGCTTAGTGATTTTTGTATTTATCAGGCTGCTTCCGATATTTTCAAAGATGCAATCGACAAAATGGTTGACCACTCCTGTGACGAAGAAATGGAGACTCAACTTCGCAACTGCGTAATGCGCAATCCAAATGTTCATAAGATTGACGTACTTCGTTGAACTCGAATTTTTGGAAATAAAATCTATGTTGATGTTGAAATTGCTCTAGATGGCTCCATCACACTTCCAGAATGCACATGATGTGGCCGAAAAAAGTGCATAACGATATCGAAAAGACAAAATTTTCCTAAAGTAAAACATATCATGGTTCATGTAAATCCTGCAAAATTATAAGTAACAAGCTTTCTTCCATGAAGGAATCCCCGTCAATGACGAGGATTCCTTCAACGACTGGCAGTTCCTGCCTAAAATTCATTTAATCATGTCCTTTAATATATTGAACTACCTTTTGTCACTCTTTGATTTTTTATACCATCCAATACATACCATTATAATTCCAACAATAATAACCGTAGTTCTTACCGATGAATTCGGTGAAAATAAGCAAAGATACAATAGTTCCGGTTCCAGCACCTGTAAAAAAATCTACAACAGATTTTTCGTGCTTTATTGTTCCCATCACTCTTTCTTTATCCATAGATTGTATCATTTTGAAACTTTTTATGCCATAAATTCATCTAATAAGTATCAATCGGTTGAGATGAAGCTTGAAAACAATTGAAAGAAGGTGGCGTATAAATGAAATCTCTTGTAAAGCGGGCGCAAAGGGGAGATGATCAGGCGTTCGTGGAATTGATAGAAGAAAATAAGCAGGCCATGTATAAAGTAGCGGTCGGTATTTTAAAAAACGATTTTGATGCAGCAGATGCAATTCAGCAAAGCATCCTTACTTGCTATGAAAAGCTGAAAGAATTAAAAAAAAGCACAGTATTTTAAGACATGGCTGCTCAGAATATTAATCAATAATTGTAATCAGATGCTTAGAGAACAGAAGAAAGTAGTCGGAATTGAGGACTATTATGGGGCAGAAGATACAAAAGGAAAGAAAGCAGAAGAAAAGATTGCAGCACCACCGGGAGCAGCAACAATCAATGAAGACTTTCTGGAGCTGTTAGACCAGATGGAACAGCAATATCGGGTTATATTGATTTTATATTATGTAGAAGAGATGAGCATACGGGAAATCAGTCAAATACTACAGATGAATGAAAATACAGTGAAGACAAGACTTTCCAGGGGACGAGGAGTATATAAAAAAGCTATACCTGAAAGAACACCCGGAATTCCAATTTGAATAGAGGATGCTTTTAGAATGCAGCTGATAGAAAATGCATGCAAAAAGGAGGTTTTGATGATGTCATTTGAGGAAAAGATGAAAAAGAATTGAAAAACCTGGAAATCCCAGATGTTGTAGAACAGAAAATTCAGGATGCATATAGAGAAATCGGACAAGGGAATGTTACGATGAAGAAACTAAACAATGGTAATCAGAAGAAGAGAAAAGCATGGACAGCGGCAGCTGCAGCGGTAGCAGTAATCGCAGTATCAGGAAGCGTATTTTATGCAAACCCAGTACTGGCGAAGAATATTCCAGCGATCGGAGATGTCTTTTCAAAACTGCAGAAAATAAGGAGAATACGCCATATGGAGAAAAGGACAAGACAGCATATGGAAAGATTGCAGACAATTCAGAAAGTGTGCAGAATCCAGGATCAGAAGCAGAAAGCAATGGCGTGACAGTAACAATATCAGATGCGTATTGTGATGGATATGAAATGTATTTTTACTATGACAGCAACAACAGATAACGATCAGGTAAATCAAAAGGACTATTTATTGCCTGAGAAAAGCCAGCAGGTTTATGTAAACGGGGGAAGAGACAGGGAGCTGAATTGTCCTTGAAAAAGCAGAGGATGGAAGCTTTGTCGGATTGGGGCATATCAGTGCCGGATGGTTGGCTGACAAAACATTTAAAGATCTGTCCACTGTAGATATTAAATTCACTGAGTTGTATGCAAAGGTAGAGAATCAACCTGAACCGGCAACTTATGTAGAAGGTGAAAATCTGATCACAGGTCAGTGGAATCTTGAATTTACGGTAGATACAGACACAAGCCTGTTAAATACTTATGAGGTAAATACAGCAAACAATGGATTTACAGTAAGTAAGATTGTGAAAGCACCGGCATCCACTTATTTGTATCTCGAAGTACCGGAAGAATATGAAAATGTACAGATGATTCTTACAGATGCTGATGGAAACAAACTGGAAAAATTCGGCGGAACAACAACAGATCCAGAAAATGGGATGTATGAGATCCAGCTTCAGTTTGAGCAGACAGATACAAACCAGATTCATGTTCAGGTTATAGATATGGATCAGAGTACGAACGACAATCTGGCTATGGTTGCAGAAATGACAGCCGATCTGAATTAAACAATAGTCATTCTCCGTAATAACATGATGTCTTTTCGTGGAATGACAGGATGGTCACAACAGAGTTAGTTCTGTTGTGACCTCTTAATGTGGGCATAACAAAGAATGTGCCTTGGCACATTCTAGCGCCTGCGGCGGTCGCTTGCAACGCCTACATTATACGCCGCAGTGCGCATCCTTAGCGGGCGCTTTTATATATTAGGAAAGGACTTTCCTAATATATAAAAAATCACCGTCCCCACCGCTCCTATTTCTGTAAAACAGTGATTGTTAGTGCGCGATCAGGGGTTCGAACCCTGGACACCCTGATTAAGAGTCAGGTGCTCTACCAACTGAGCTAATCGCGCATTCTTTTGTTTTGTGTCTCGTGTTCCTCAACACAAATAGTATTATATATCAGTTGTTGCCAGAATGCAACCCCTTTTTTCAAATTTTTTTCATTTTTTCAAAATTATTAATTTCATATACAATTCAGACGATATCAGCAACGTTTCTTCTTTCCCTTGTCTTTGTTGCAATATCCCCTATTCAGAATTCGATATACCTCCTCGAAGGATCTGCAAATGCAGACAATCCTTCGATTCAGTCTCTGATGACAATACACAACTCACGGACCCCAGCTTTCCAACATTTCCCCCCGTCTCATCCTGTTCTCCTATGAATTCTGCTCTTTCTATATAATATATGATGCTTATTTTCTCTGTGCGATCAGCTTATTGATTGGATTTCCTTCTCTGAAAATTTCTGCTCATATTCTGTCATAATATTCCCCTTATTCATCTCTTCCTGATGATGTAGATCGTAAGTATAAGCAAGCAGTTCCCATCCAGCTTCTTTCACCTGCTCCAGAGAAAAGTTGAAAAGTTCAGTATTATCTGTCTTAAATTCTACTTTCCATTTTCCACAAGAACCTTCTCATATCTTGCAAGGAATTCTGTTGATGTTAATCTACGTTTCGCATGTCTAGCCTTTGGCCACGGATCTGAGAAGTTCAAGAAGATCTTATCCACCTCTGCCGGTGCAAACACTGCTTCAATCTCTCTTGCATCCATGCAGATAAAACGGATATTCTCAAGATTTTCAAATTCCTCTGTATCATATTTTTCAAGTGCACGAAGCAGTACGCTGGAATAACGTTCAATTCCAATAAAATTGATCTCCGGGTGAGCCTTAGCCATATTCAAAATAAACTGGCCCTTTCCCATTCCGATTTCAATCTGAATTGGTTTCTCATTTCAAAGACCTGAGCCCACTGTCCTCTCTGCTCCTCTGGTTTTTGATCACAGCACGATGTGCATCGATCACGCCATCTGCTCTTGGTATATTTTTAATCTCATCTGCTATTTTTCTCCTGTTCTTCACCACAGCATTACTGCGTACTTTCTATATATAAGGTAAAACCTTCTTTGATATCTGCGGATTATTTCAGGTCTTATCATAACATGATTTTTCTCATCTCACAACTAATTACTGTCCACACAAGAAAGCCATTTTGAAGAATACTAATGACATTCTCAGACTCACAGTCTCTATCTCCAATACCTTTGGATATTTAACATAAATTATCTTTTCAGATTGCTTGTAATTTTCTCCAAAAGGTGTATTATAAAAGATATTATGAATTTCTAACAAAAAGGAGGCTGGTTATGGACTCTATTATAAACAAATTGACAGAGATTGAATCCGCCGCATCTGCAATCGTGCAACATGCAGAAGCCGAAAAGTCCGCATTAGATGAAAAATTTGACAAAAGCGGATGGATTTCGACAAAGAGCTTGAAGCCGATACGCAGCGGCAGATTCAAGAAATTCGTGACAAACTGGAATCGGAGACCTCACGGATCTTATCCGGGCAAAGTCAGGAAAGTCAGAATGAACTCGACGCCTTGCAGAAGGAATATAATGAAAAGCATTCTGATTATGCTCATGAGATTCTCCGACGGATCACTGAGGTGTAGCCTATGGGAAATCTACTGGAATACAGTGGTATCGTAACGAAAACCCGGGCAATGGAAGCCAAACTCCTTACCCCGGCACAGTTTGAGGAAATTGCTTCTCTACATAATGTTCCCGAGGTAGTTGAATATCTGAAGAAAGAAACTGCTTACGCAGATATTTTAGAAGAACTGGCCCCGAACAGCTTCACAGAGGAAGTATTGAGAAGATTCTGACTCGTTCACTTTACCGCGACTACGCAAAGCTTTACCGCTTTTTGTGGACAGAAACAGCGTAAGCTTATGAAGCTACGTCTGAAATCTTATGAAGTTGAGCTGATCAATTATTGTTTGAGGATTGTGATCAACCATTATCAGAAACCTTTTTGATCTTGATTACAAGCGTCCTTTCTTCGACCGGTATTCACAGATATCGATCGAGAAACTGATCACCTCACGCACCACCGATGAACTGATCGAGACATTAAAGGATACAGAATATTATGAACCTTTAAAGAAATTAAAGGATTCTCCTTCTGTCACCCTATATGACTACGATCTGGCATTGAATCTTTATTATTTTACTACCCTTTGGAAAGCACGGAAAAAGGTGTTTAAAAAGGAAGATAAGGAATTATATCAGCGAGACTGCGGCACTCAGATTGATCTGCTCAATATGCAGTGGATCTACAGAGCCAAGAAATATTTTAATATGAAACCTGCTGACATTTATCAGCTGATTCTTCCGATCCACTATCGTCTGTCTACTGACTTGATCAAAGGAATGGTCGAGGCAACGACATTGGAAGAACTGCAGACACTCTGCAATCAGACTCCTTATGCCCGCCGCTATGAATCCACTGAGCAGCTTACCATGGAGCAGATGTATTCAGAATGTCTCCATCATCTGTACACCATTGACAGAAGACGGAATCCTTACTCCATCGCCGCTGTCAACACCTATCTCTTCTTAAAAGAAGAAGAATTGAAAAAGCTGACAACCGTTATGGAATGCGTCCGGTACGGACTTACACCAGGCGAAACGTTAGCGTACGTTGGAGGTAGAACCCGATGATCGTAAAGATGAAATTTATTAATATATCAGGTCCGCGAAATGATATCGACCGTGTCACAGACTTGTATCTCTCACGTTATGAGATCCAGCTGGAGTCCGCACTGTCCGAGCTTAAGACAGTCGATAATCTTCGCCCGTTCGTAGAGCTTAATCCGTACCGGGATGTACTTGCCCAGGCAACCCAGTTCGTCGGCTATCTTCCGAATGTAGATGATGTTACACCGATGATTCTTTTAGGTCTTGACGACATGTTTGAAGTTGTTCGCAAAGCCTGCGAGGATTATGAAGGTCTGCAGGCAAAGAAAGAGAAAAGAAAGCTAAGATTGAAGAGCTCCGTGCCAAACAGCAACTGCTCTCCCCATTCCGCCCCTCGACTGTGATCTTCACAAGGTCCTCGGATATCGATATATTACATATCGTTTCGGACGGATCGCGCTGGAATCTTATCACAAGATGAATAAATATCTGATGGATGATTTGAGTGCAATCTTCGTTGAAGGTGAACGCGATGAAAGCTTCGTATACGGCGCTTACTTCGTTTCTCCGGGAGAGGCTCAAAAAGTAGATGCTGTGTTCCGTTCTCTTCATTTTGAACGCATCGAACTAAAAGACGAATTCGAAGGAACTCCAGCTTTTGCCTACCAGTCACTGGAACGGGATATTGCTCGGATCAATCTGGAGATCCAGGATCTGGATAAAGAAGCCGGTGAGATGCTTTCTGACCGGGCACCACAGCTTATTGCAGCGAAAAACCGTCTGGAGGAACTCTCCAAGAACTTTGACATCCGTAAGATGGCTGCCCGGATGAAAGACAGCCAGGATGATTCTTATATCCTCTGCGGATGGATGGCAGAAGATGATGTAGAAAAGTTTTTGGAAGAAATCAAAGATGATGACAAAGTCTTTGTCGTTGTGGAAGACGATCATGACGCATATTTCGGAGAACCGCCGACAAAGCTGGAAAATCCGAAATTATTCAAACCATTTGAGATGTACATTCAGATGTATGGTCTTCCGGCTCACAATGAGATGGATCCAACCATTTTCGTAGCAATCACATACTCTTTTATTTTCGGAGTTATGTTCGGAGATGTCGGACAGGACTTTTGCTTTTAATCGGTGGAGCCTTGATCTATCACTTTAAGAAAGCTCCACTTGCCGGAATTATCGCAACTGCCGGTGTTTTTTCCACGATCTTCGGATTTCTGTTCGGAAGTATTTTCGGATTTGAAGACATCATTGAACCATTGTGGATACGACCGATCGACCATATGACTACACTGCCGTTCCTCGGCAAACTAAACACAGTGTTTATCATTGCTGTCGCATTTGGTATGTTCCTGATCATCGTAGCGATGATCCTACATATTATCAATGCCGCAAGAAGCAAAGATATCGAAAGTACCTGGTTTGATCCAAACGGTGTGGCAGGACTTATTTTCTACATTGCCGTTGTAGTAACCATCGTTCTCTATATGACAGGCAATCCGCTTCCGGGTGGTATTGTCATGGGTATCATGTTTGGTGTCCCGCTGCTTCTCATTTTCCTGAAAGAGCCTCTGACCCGCATGATTGAGAAACGTGCCGACAAGATGGAAACAGGCCCTGGAATGTACATCGTACAAGGCTTTTTTCGAGATGTTTGAGACATTGCTCAGTTATTTCTCAAATACTATTTCGTTTGTCCGTATCGGAGCATTTGCTGTCAGCCATGCCGCTATCATGGAAGTAGTACTTCAGCTGGCCGGCGCTGAAAGCGGAAATCCGAACTGGTTCGGAGTGATCTTTGGCAACCTGTTCGTATGCGGATTCGAAGGACTGATCGTAGGTATTCAGGTACTTCGTCTGGAATATTACGAGATGTTCTCCCGTTTCTACAAAGGAAGCGGACGCGCATTCGACCCATATACAAAAAAAAGAAAATGAAATAACTGTCTGGCTTAAATCTATGACAGCCATAAAATGTATAGAAATCAGGAGGATTCCACTATGAGTTTAGTAACAAAAAAATCATTTTTATCGCAGCACTTGTTTTAAGTATCATCATCCCATTCGGATATTATCTGATCGGTGAAAAGAACAAAAAACGCTATAAACGTACAATCGGTGTCAACGCATTTTTTTTCTTCTTCGGCGCATTTGCCATTGCATCTATCATGATGCTTGCAGGTCCGGCAAATGTACAGGCTGCTGAAGCTGCCGCATCTTCCGGTGCTACAATCGCAACAGGAATGGGATATCTTGCAGCCGCACTTGTTACAGGTCTTTCCTGTATCGGCGGTGGTATCGCTGTTGCAAGTGCAGCCAGCGCAGCACTTGGAGCGATCAGCGAGGATTCCAGCGTTCTTGGTAAATCCTTGATCTTCGTAGGACTTGCCGAAGGTGTTTGTCTGTACGGACTGATCATCTCTTTCATGATCTTAGGAAATCTCTAATTTCTGATTTTCAACAGAAAGGAGCCGCCTATGAAAATGTATCTGATCAGTGACAATGTCGACACTTACACCGGAATGCGTCTTGCCGGTGTAGACGGAGTTGTCGTCCACGAACGGGATGAGCTGAAACAGGCTTTGGAAAAAGTGCTTTCCGATCCGACTGTCGGCATTGTTCTTCTGACTGAAAAATTCGGTCAGGAATTTCCTGACATTATCGACACTTTCCGACTGGAGCGAAAGATGCCGTTATTGATCGAAATTCCTGACCGCCACGGAACCGGTCGTCAGAAAGACTTTATCACCTCATATATCACTGAGGCGATCGGACTGAAATTATAAACGCAATTATATTACGAACTAAAGGAGGGATTCCTCTTGACTCTGGAAGAAAAAATCGCACACCTGCAAAACCACATCCATGGAGCAGGCCCGCTTAGAAGGAAATGTCATCATTGACACCCATCAGGCTGCCCTGGAGAAGGTTTTCGAAGATCATAAGGCAGAAGCCACAAGACAGTCAGAAACTCGCATCAAGGCGGAAGCTGCCAATGCGAAGCTCTCACTGAATCAGGCGCTCGCCAAGTCCCAGCTGGAGATCAAACGTCGTCAAAGCAAGGTTCAGCAAGAACTGAAAGACAAGATCTTCGAGGAAGCAGACGCATTAATCGATGAATTTATGAAGACGGAAGCTTATGATGATTTTCTTATCAAATGCATCCGCAAAGCGGTGGCTTTTGCCGGAAATGATGAGCTTACGATCTATATTAACCCAACTGATGAAAAAAACGTTCTGATCTGGAAGGTGCTACAAGAGTTCATCTGACGATCAGCGCCGAAGATTTCCGGGCGGTGTCCGTGCTGTCATCCGTTCCCGCAACATTTTGATCGATAATTCCTTCAGCACACAGCTGAAAGAACAGTATGACAAATTTGTATTTTTAGGAGGTGACGGCATTGCTTAAGACAGCGAAAATTTACGGCATCAATGGTCCCGTCATTTATCTGAAAGGCAACACAGGATTCCGTATGTCCGAGATGGTCTATGTCGGCGAACAGAAGTTAGTCGGAGAAGTCATTGCACTGGATAAAGATATGACAACCGTTCAGGTTTATGAGGAAACAACGGGGCTTCGCCCGGGCGAAGAAGTTATTGCCAGCGGAAGCCCTGTATCCGTAACACTTGCACCCGGTATCCTGAACAACATTTTTGATGGTATCGAACGTCCACTGGAAGATATCGCAGAATCCTCCGGCGGCGCATTTATCACACGCGGTGTCAGTGTCGATTCTCTAGACCGTACAAAGAAATGGAAAACACACATCACTGTAAAGCAGGGAGATTATCTCCATGCAGGTGATATTATCGCAGAAGTTCCTGAAACACATGCGATCACTCATAAATGTATGGTTCCTCCTGAAGTAGAGGGAACTGTTCTTGTGACTGTTGCAGACGGTGAATACACAATTGACGAACCTCTGGTTCGCCTGGAACTGCCTAACGGACAGGAGAAAGAACTGACTATGACTCAGCACTGGCCGATCCGTACTCCGCGACCGACTCATCACCGTTTCCCGGCATCTGTTCCGCTTGTTACCGGACAACGTATCATTGATACCATGTTCCCCATCGCAAAGGGCGGTGCCGCCGCCATTCCGGGCGGATTCGGAACCGGAAAAACAATGACACAGCACCAGATTGCCAAATGGAGCGATGCGGATATCATCGTTTATATCGGCTGCGGAGAACGTGGAAATGAGATGACCCAGGTTCTGGAAGAGTTCAGTGAACTGACCGATCCTCGTACCGGCAAACCTCTGATGGATCGTACCACACTGATCGCCAACACCTCGAACATGCCGGTGGCTGCCCGTGAAGCCAGCATTTACACCGGACTTACTCTGGCTGAATATTATCGTGACATGGGTTACGATGTAGCGATCATGGCAGACTCCACTTCCCGTTGGGCTGAGGCTCTTCGAGAGCTTTCCGGACGTCTGGAAGAGATGCCTGCCGAGGAAGGGTTCCCGGCTTATCTTGCGTCCCGTCTGTCTGCGTTCTACGAGCGCGCCGGAATGATGCATAACCTGAACGGAACAGACGGTTCTGTTACGATCATCGGTGCTGTTTCCCACAGGGTGGTGACTTCTCCGAGCCGGTCACGCAGAACACCAAGCGTTTCGTGCGCTGCTTCTGGGGACTGGATAAGAGCCTTGCCTATGCAAGACATTTCCCGGCCATCCACTGGCTGACAAGTTACAGTGAGTATCTGAACGACTTAAGTCACTGGTATCAGGACAATGTATCTCCGAAATTCGTTGATTACCGCAACCGTCTGATGGCACTTTTGAATCAGGAAAGCAGTCTTCTTGAGATCGTAAAACTGATTGGAAGTGATGTACTCCCGGATGATCAGAAACTTGTCCTTGAGATTGCCCGTGTGATTCGTCTTGGTTTCCTGCAGCAAAATGCATTCCACCCGGATGACACCTGCGTTTCTATGGAAAAACAGTTCTTGATGATGGATACGATCCTGTACCTTTACAAGCAGGCACGTACCCTTGTCACAATGGGACATCCGATGTCCGTATTAAAATCTGAGAATATTTTCGATCGTGTCATTGCGATCAAATATGATGTTCCAAATAACCGCCCGGAAATGTTTGCACAGTATCACAGAGATATTGACGCTTTCTATCAGCACGTACTTGAGAAAAATGCATAAGGAGGGACCACTATCATGTCAATTGAATATCTTGGCTTAAGCAGTATCAATGGCCCTCTGATCGTTCTGGAGGGCGTACAGGACGCCTTTACGATGAGATCGTAGAATTTGTCGTAGACGGCACAGAACGCAAAATAGGACGTATTGTAGAGATTTACGAAGACAAGGCAGTAATCCAGGTCTTCGAAGGTTCTGAAAATATGTCCCTGAAAAATACACATACGAAACTCACCGGACATCCCATGGAGATTGCACTCTCCCCGGATATCCTTGGCCGTACCTTCAACGGTATCGGACAGCCGATCGATGACCTCGGGCCGCTTGTCTCCACTTTAAAAAAGAGATGTGAACGGACTCCCGCTCAACCCGGTCCGCAGAGAATACCCAAGAAACTATATCCGTACTGGTATCTCTGCGATCGACGGACTGACCACGCTGATTCGTGGACAGAAGCTGCCGATTTTCTCAGGAAATGGTATGCCGCACGACAAGCTGGCAGCACAGATTGTAAAGCAGGCTTCTCTTGGAAGCGCTTCTGATGAGAAATTTGCTATCGTTTTTGCAGCCATGGGTGTTAAGTATGATGTTGCTGAGTTCTTCCGCAAAACATTTGAAGAAAGCGGTGTTGCCGATCATGTAGCAATGTTTTTGAATCTGGCAAATGACCCGGTTGTAGAACGTCTGATCACACCAAAGGTTGCACTGACAGCTGCGGAGTATCTGGCATTTGAACAAAATATGCATATCCTCGTTATCCTTACCGATATGACTTCTTTCGCAGAAGCCATGCGTGAGGTCTCTTCCTCAAAAGGAGAAATTCCTAGCCGTAAAAGGATTCCCGGGATATCTGTATAGTGAACTGGCAACCATCTACGAACGTGCCGGTATTGTACAAGGCGTAAACGGATCTGTAACACAGCTTCCGATCTTGACTATGCCAAACGACGATATCACGCATCCAATTCCTGACCTGACGGGATATCTCACCGAGGGACAAATTGTACTGACCGCCCGCTCCATGGACAATCAATCTATCCTCCGATCATATCCTGCCATCCCTTTCCCGTCTGATGAAAGACGGAATCGGAGAAGGTTTTACACGTGAAGATCATCAGGATCTTGCCAATCAGTTATTCTCCGCTTATGCAAAAGTTGGAGATGCAAGAAATCTGGCTTCTGTTATCGGTGAAGATGAACTTTCACCACTGGATAAGAAATATCTGGAGTTCGGAATCGACTTTGAACAGCACTACATCGGACAGGGTGTTAATGAGAACCGTACGATGGAAGAGACTTTGGATCTGGGATGGAAACTTTTAGGAAAACTCCTAGAGAAGAACTCGACCGTGTTGATACGAAGATTCTTGATAAATACTATAAACCTGCTGTAGAAGACTAGGGAAAGGAGGGAGCTTCATGGATCCACGTACATTTCCAACAAAGGGTAATCTGATGCTGGCCAAGAACTCTCTTGCACTTGCCCGGCAGGGTTATGATCTGATGGATAAGAAGCGTAATATTCTGATTCGTGAACTGATGGATCTGATTGAAGAAGCACGCACCATACAGGAAGAGATTGATTCAACATTTACTTATGCGTATCAATGTCTGCAGCGTGCTAATATCGAAAACGGTATCAGCATGGTAGAACAGCTTGCCTATACTGTACCGATTGAAAATTCTATCACGATCCAGACACGAAGTATCATGGGAACCGAGATTCCTCATGTGAAATATGTACCGGACGCCGGTCAGCCGACCCATGCCTTCAGTACCACAAAGGAATCGATTGATATTGCCCGTGAGGCCTTCCGCAAAAAAAGACCTTACGATCAAGCTTTCCATGGTTGAAAACGCTGCTTACCGTCTTGCAAGTAATATCAAGAAGACGCAGAAACGAGCAAATGCTCTCCAGAACATTACAATTCCAATGTATTCAAATCTGGTCTATTCGATCGCCAATGCACTGGAAGAAAAAAAGAGCGTGAAGAGTTCACGCGTCTGAAAGTGATCAAGAGAATGAAAGAGAAAAAAGCCTCCGGTTAACGGGGCTTTTCCTTTCCACAGGATACTATTCTCAGTATGCCTGAATCTTATATCATTTTATTGCAACAACGATCTGATATTCTTTTTTTCAAAACCGCTCCGCTCTCTACCTTATTAATTCCAGGCTTCTCAGAGATTTCTTTATCAAATCCAATATTATCGCATCTTCCCATCCATGGTTCCAGGCAAACAAACGGTGCGTCTTTTACAGACCAGATTCCGTAGCTTGGAAATCCTTCTGACTTAACTCCCATACGGAGTTCCGTCTTTATGACAGATCCATGCTTCTTCAATCTGCGTATTATCAAAGATCAACGCATCATTTTCAAAAAGTTCTTCTGTCAACGGATATGTCTCTTCATTCAGTTTCATCTCATGCAGTTCTTCCGGATCAGGAGCCATTTCTTTCATATTGATCAGACAATACTTCAATTCATCTTTTCCAGGAACTTCAGAATATAATCTGTCTTTCCTTCCTCGTTCTTTGCAAAGCGGAAGGCCGGATGCGCTCCGATTGTGAAATAAATTGTCTCATCAGACGGGTTCTTTACTTCCCATTTTACATGAAGTACATTTTTTTTCAGTGTATAAGTAATGAAAAGTTCAAAATCAAATGGATAAACTTCCTTCATCTCTTCTGTTGATGTCAGAAGAAAGATTGATGTTTCTTTGCCTGCATGAATACATTTGAACTCACTGTCTCTTGCAAATCCATGCTGTGATGTCGGATAGTGTGTGCCGTTGATCTTCACCGTGTTCTTATAGGTTTTTCCCACATTTGGAAATAGCACCGGTGAATGACGTTTCCAAAATTTGGGTTCTGCATCCCAGAGAAGATCTGTACCTGTTTTCTTGTTATACAGTTTTGTCAGCTCCGCACCATGCTCAGCAATCTCTACGCTAAGCACATCATTCTCCATTTTAATCATGCTTTTTGTTCCTCCTTTATTCCCCTTAATTATTATCAGACTGCTCTACCTGTACGCAATTGTCTACCAGATAATCCAGTACTTTATCACGAAGGATTGCATCTCTCAGAACATCTTCTCCCACCTGCTCTTTGTAGGTATCCAGATCTGCTCCGGCTTTGTCCGCATACTCCTGCATTCCTTCTTTATATTCCTTATCAGACGGTTCCAGTTTCTCTTTCTTGGCGATCAGTTTTACAGCTTCTTCAAGCTGAACAGCCTGCTTTGCTGAATCTTCAATTTTTTGTTAAATTGATCTTCTGTCATCTTCAGATAAGTTGTAATAAAATCACTCAGCTCTACTCCGTACATCTGTGCGATCTGTGTATAGTAATCATTTGCCTGTTTCACCTGCTCATCTACTGCACCGTCAGGATATTTATTTACCTCTATCTGATCCAGTAAAGCAGTCTGTACTTCTTGTTTCAACTGTGAATTACCTGAATCGTCCTGCTGCTCCTGAAGAGAATTTTTACCTCTTCCTTGTATTCATCAACCGTCTTGCTGCTTTCACTATTATTTGCAACCCACTCGTCTGTAAGCTCCGGTGTTACTTTTTGATAAATCTTATTCAATACAATGTGGAAATTTGCCGGTTTTCCTGCAAGATCAGAACTCTGATAATTCTCAGGAAACTGTACAGTGATATCAAACTCTTCGCCGGTATTATGTCCCACGATCTGGTCTTCAAATCCCTGATAATCGCCTGAAGCTCCGATAAACGATCCTGATCCAAGTTCCAGATCATATCCTGTAGCTGTGCCACCGTCAAATGCAACTCCATCCAGAGTTCCTGTATAGTCAATATTTACCCAGTCTCCGCTCTGTGCCGCGCGGTCTGTTACATCCTGTTCTGGCGCAGCAGCTTCCAGTCTGGACTGTATCTCCTGCTCTACAGAATCATCGGACACCTCGTTTTGGCAACCTCTGTTACTTCAAGTCCTTTATATTTGTTCACTGTCACATAATCATTAGACAACTTACCACTTCCGCATCCTGCTAAAGATGCTGTCATCAGAACCGCTGTAAGAACCGCAATCACTCTTTTTTTCATTTTCCTGTTTCTCCTCTTTTATAATTTCTTTTTTATTTTTTGTCTTATCCACTATAAAAGTGGTGACAGTAATCTGGAAAACTGTTCCTTGAACCGGATCAGTAAATTCCTCTCCTCATATATCTTTCGTGTCACTTGCGTACTCTTTGTCATATCATTCTCAAAAGCTCTTTCCAACCTCTGCACTGTACGCTCACTATAGATTGTTGCATTCACTTCAAAATTCAGGCCAAAACTTCGGATGTCCATATTCGCTGTACCTACACAGGCAACCATGCCATCTATTGATAATGTCTTTGCGTGAAGGAATCCATTATTATAGACATAACATTTTGCGCCTGCTGCAACCATCTCCCCAATATAAGAATACGTTGCCCAGTAAACGAATGGATGATCTGGTTTGCATGGGATCATAATTCTGACATCTACCCCGGATCTGCTTTGCAATCTTCAACGCATCCAGAATGGACGCATCCGGTATGAAATACGGTGTCTGTATATAAACATGATTTCTTGCACTGTGGATCAGATGAAGAGAATTTTCATGGATTGTCTTCGTCTGTGAATCCGGTCCACTTGAGATAATCTGTACCGGATCAAATCCATGCCTGTCATACTGCGGAATCTCAAACAAATGATCTTCCAAAAACAAGTTCTCATGAGCTGCATAATTCCAATCCAGGACAAACCTCACTGCAAGAGATGTGACCGCTGCACCTTCAATACACAAATGTGTAGCTCTCCAATAACCAACCTTTTCGTCTTTTCCAATATATTCCCTGCCTACATTGAAACCACCAACAAAGCCAACCTTTCCATCAATCACGACAATCTTTCTGTGATTTCGATAATTCACACGCATCTGAAGCTGTCCCAGAATCGCCGGGAAGAATTCTGCGACCCGAATTCCTTCGCATTTCAGCCTGTCCCAATCTCTTTTGTGCATGGTACGACATCCCATACTGTCAAACAAAACTCTGACTTCTACACCTTCATGTGCTTTCTCGATCAATACCTTCTCTATATCCTGCCACACTTCATCATTCCTGATAATATAATACTGTACATGGATATATTTCTTCGCACGTTTCATTTCCTCGATCAGTGCATGAAACTTCTCTTTACCATCTGTATAAATACGGATATCATTATTATCTGTCAGAACTGCCTGTCCGGCCTCCAGATTATAAAGCACAAGATCCCGGAACCGGTTAAGTGCCGGACTCGTCATCTTCAGCTGCCTATGATAAATGGTTTCCTCCTGCCTTCGCACAGCGTATTTCAGCTCACCTTCAATCTCCTTTGCCTTAAACATCTTATTCTTGTGATAATCCTGCCCTATGATCAGATATAGAATAAATCCGACAATCGGAATAAAATAAAAGCAAAAGCAGCCAGGTCCATACTGCCTGCGGTGATCTTCTTTCAAAAATACAATAATCAGAGATAAAAGAATATTAATGATAACGATATTCTTCATAATAAAATGAAAAACCATCACCACTGTGTTCCATATTGTCTCTGCCATTCAACTCTCCCTTTCTCTTAATCAACGTGAAAATATTATTGCTCACTATACCCCATCACATTCTTCGGACAGCGCGTTACTGTTCACACGATGTGCGACCAGCAACGCCAGCGCTGCTATCTTGCTGCAAACAATAATAAACCACTATAATACATAGTATACTCGGTTTACGTCTTAAAAGTAACCCCAAATTGTAAAATTGTCCCCTGTCTGCTTGCACTTTGTAATAAAGAATGTTACAATATTAAATGCGAATTAAGCGGAAAATAGTATATAGGAGGGTTTTATCGTGAGTACACCTATGATAATCATGCTCATCGTCCTCGTAGTTCTCATCGGGCCGCTGCACAAGGTGCAGAACCGGAACCTGCTTCATTAGAAAACAGTCCTCTCTTAACTCCATTCATAAGCACTGCTCCAAATCCACCGGATACTACCTGTCGGATACCAAATGCCTCTTCAAAAATCCTGCCAAATACGCCCGGAATACTGCGGAAATTTACGATAATAATAAATAATGTAATAAAGAAATAACACACTGCCATAATCGGTACTATCATATCCAGTACTTTTACAGTTGCATTTTTCCGCAATACAATCACTGCCGCAACTGCCACCAGCACAATTGTTGTATACAAGGGTGGAATATGAAATGCATTTTCAAAAGAGGATGCCACTGAATTACTGATTACCTGGCTGATTCCACACCAGCAAATCAGACCGGATATGGCAAATAACACTGCCACCAGCACATGTTTTTTCTTCTTTCCTGACTTTTCTTCAAAAAAATGATGGATATAATATGCCGGACCACCGCGGTAACCGCCATACAGCGGATCTTTTTCCTTATGCAGCTGTGCCAGAGTTGCTTCAATAAACGCTGTAGCAGAACCAATCAGCGCTGTAATCCACATCCAGAATACCGCTCCGGCTCCACCTGCCGACACTGCTGCAACTACACCTACCAGATTTCCCATTCCCACACGGGTTGCCGTGGACACAATCAGCGTCTGAAAAGTTGACAGACTGTCTTTATGCTCCTTCTTTGCTACCAGTGCCCGCACCATATCCGGGAACAGTCTTATCTGTAAAAACTTTGTCCGAAAATACTCTTCAATATTTACTACATTCGTTGTCGGAACATCAAATGGCATCACTGTATTCGCAAACTTCCTGAACTTCTCAGCCGCATCGCTGACATAGAAGGAATACTCACTATGATGTTCTGTCGTCTCATCATTCGCCATCTCTTCCTCTTCCAACAGACGTTTCAGATCCATCGCTGTCTCATATGCAGGATTCACAATCTGAATCTTATCCCCATATATTCTCTGATCTTAGATCTGAGAAGCGGATAATGCGTACATCCAAGGATCATCGCATCAATATCTGTATTGCGCATGGATTCGAGATAATACTCAATAATCTCTCTTGTCACAATATGTTCTTTGAATCCCTCTTCCACTAACGGTACGAAAAGAGGACAGGCTTTCTCGATCACTTCAATCTTAGGATTCATTCCCTGAATCACTTTCGTATACATTCCACTCTGAACCGTTGCTTCAGTACCTACCACACCGACTTTTCCATTCGTTGTAGCTTCTACCGCTGCTCTCGCTCCCGGAATGACTACTCCAATGATCGGAAGGTCAAACTCATCCTTCACTGCATCCAATGCAAGCGCACTCGCCGTATTACAGGCGATCACAATTGCTTTCACCTGTTTCGTCCTCAGGAAACGGATAATCTGTTCTGAAAAACGAATGATCGTGTTTTGTGATTTACTACCGTATGGAACACGCGCCGTATCCCCAAAATAAACAATGTTCTCATACGGCAATTGTCTTGATATCTCTCTCGCTACAGTCAGTCCTCCGACTCCGGAATCAAACACACCGATCGGTGCCATCTTTTTATTCTTCATGTCCGTCAAAGTTCTCCCCTTAATCTATCCTTATCAGTTATTTTTATCTTATCGCAGATACACAATTCAGCCATGTAACCTTCTTACAAAGGCTGCATGGCTGAATGTTATATTTCATTACCAGTCATCTGGTAACCATTGCTATTCTATTATAATAACTCAAAGTGATATTTGCAATGCTATTTCACATTTTTACAGAGCAAGAGTCTTCGCTACATCGTACTGATATGCCGGAATTGTCTTCTTCATAGCAAGTGCTTCTTCAATGTCAAAATCAATAAACTGTCCGTTCTTGTATCCTACAACACGGTTTGTCTTTCCCTGGCAAAGAAGGTCGACTGCCATAGCTCCCATTGTAGAAGCATATACTCTGTCCTTACATGTCGGGCTTCCACCACGCTGCATGTGTCCAAGAATTGTTGCTCTTGTCTCAATTCCTGTAGCATCTTCGATTCTCTTTGCCATATTGATAGAATGTCCAACACCCTCTGCATTGATGATGATATGATGTGTCTTACCACGCTTCTTATTCTCAAGAATATCTTTGATCAGCTGCTTTCTCATCATAGTCCTTTTTCCTCTGGCATGAGAATTTTCTCGGCTCCGTTAGCAATACCACACCACAGTGCAAGATATCCTGCATCCACGTCCCATAACCTCTACGACACTACATCTTTCATGAGATGTGGAAGTATCACGGATCTTGTCAATCGCCTCCATCGCTGTATTTACAGCTGTATCGAATCCGATTGTATACTCTGTGCAGGCAATATCCAGGTCGATCGTACCTGGAACACCGATTGTGTTAATTCCAAGATTAGCCAGCTTCTGTGCGCCGGCAAAGGATCCGTCTCCACCGATTACTACCAGTCCGTCGATTCCGTGTTTCTTACAGATCGCAGCTGCCTTCTGCTGACCTTCTTCTGTACGCATTGTCTTACAACGAGCTGTCTGGAGAACTGTACCACCACGCTCAATGATATCAGACACGTCACGTGCTGACATATCAATGATCTCTTCCTTCAGAAGTCCATGATAACCTCTGCGGATTCCGCGAACCTTAAGTCCTTTTGCAAGTGCGTCTTACTACCGCACGGATTGCAGCATTCATTCCCGGAGCATCTCCTCCACTTGTCAGAACACCGATTGTACGGATGCTGTCTTCGATTTCATCAAGATATTTTCTTTGTCGACTGTTTTATTTTCTGCCATGTTTTAGTCCACCCTTTCTCTGAAATGTCTGATTACTGCCAAAACCAATCATTGTCAATTTTTATCAACTCCGCCAATATTCTACCTTATTTAGAATATGTTTTCAATAGGTTTTTCCACTACTTTTACTCTCTTCTCGCCGAAATGATTCATCAATCTGCTTAAAAATCTGTTCATTTATACCGATATTCCTGTTTTTCGGCAGTTTTTCACCGCACGTTCCTTCGCACAGTAAATCATAACTTCATCATCTCCGTCTGAATCTGCCAGATATCCATAGACAATCTGTTCCTCATCCAGAAATGTCGCCTTATCAGGAAACTGAATCCACAATTCCTTTTCGTCCGTTCAAATGGGATAATTTTCTCACGATCATCTTACTCGGCTTATCATCTTCTTCCGAAACTCTTCCGCGAACAAATACCTTGCTATCTACTTCCAGATAATCTCTGTTCTTCTCATAATCTCGCGGGAACACAACAACCTCTACCGTTCCCCAAAGATCTTCTACCGTGATAAATGCCATCATCTGATTCGTCTTTGTGTGCTTTATGGTCTTCTCTGTGATCATACCACCAATAATTTCTTTCGCCCCATCATGCACTTTTGTATGACCGGTCTCTTCATCCAGCTGAAAGTCCGCCGTTGTCGCAGAAATGGATTTCTTCCACTTCTCCTCATACGCCTCAAGCGGATGTCCGCTGACATAGATTCCAAGTACTTCTTTTTCAAATGCGAGAAGTGTTTTTTCTTTGGAGTATTCTCCCACATCAGGCATCCTGATCTGAAAGTCTTCTTTCTGATCTTCACTCACCAGATCAAACAATGTCATCTGTCCAACCATAGAGTTCTTTTTTCTTGAGTTACATGATCTACGATCTGTACATAGATACTCATGAACTGTTTTCTTGTTCCGCCAAGCGTATCCAATGCCCCCCGCCTTGATCAGATTTTCTATCGTACGTTTATTTAATATGTTCTTTGCTGAAAGACGGGTAATGAAATCTTCCAGATTCTGGAACAACCCAAGCTCTTCTCTGTCTTCCACGATTGCTTTGATCACCGGCCTTCCGATACTCTTGATTGCAGCAAGTCCATAACGGATATCCCCGCCATCTACAGAGAAGTTTGCTTCACCTTTATTAATATCCGGCGGCAGGATCTTAATATTCATCTGACGACATGCATAAATATACTCAGATACCTTAGACGGATTATCAATGACTGATGTCATAAGCGCTGCCATATATTCTACCGGGAAATAATATTTCAGCCATGCAGTCTGATAAGAAACCACTGCATATGCTGCCGCATGAGACTTATTGAACGCATATTTTGCAAAATCAATCATTTCATCATAAATCTTATTTTGCAGTCTGTTCATCAATTCCATTCTTTATACATCCTGGTACGCCTGTCTCCTCATCACCATAAATAAAGATCTTACGTTCTTTCTCCATGACTGCCGCCTTTTTTTTCTTTGCCATCGCACGGCGCACCAGGTCGCTTCGTCCAAGTGAGTATCCTGCAAAGATCTCGTACAATCTGCATAACCTGCTCCTGATAGACGATACATCCATAAGTAGGGGCAAGGATCGGCTCCAGTTGTGGGCAATCATATGTGATAGAAGAACTGTCATTCTTTCCTCGGATATACTGAGGAATGAAATCCATCGGACCAGGACGATACAGCGAAATTCCGGCAATAACATCTTCCAGGTTATGCGGCTTCAGTTCCTTCATGAACCCTTTCATTCCGGCACTCTCAAGCTGGAACACACCATCTGTCTTACCGGTTCCGATATAATCCAGCACCTTTTGATCATTGTAATCTATCTGATTGATATTCAGTTCCGGCTGCTTTCTTCTTGCAAGCAGCACTGCATTCTGTATCACAGTCAATGTACGAAGGCCCAGGAAGTCCATTTCAGAAGTCCAAGTTCCTCAAGTGTTGTCATAATAAACTGCGTTGTGATTGTTCCGTCTGCTGCCCTCGAAAGAGGTACATACTCATCAACCGGCTTCTGACAGATAACAACACCGGCGGCATGCATAGAACAATGTCTCGGTAGTCCTTCCAAACGCTTCGCCATATCGATCAGATTTGTCACCGTCTCATCCGTATCATATAACTTTTTCAGATCCGATTCATTTTCAGAGCTTTTATCAATTGTGATTCCAAGCTCCTGCGGAATCATTTTGGAAATAGAATCCACATAAGCATATGGCGGATCCATTACACGTCCAACATCACGGATCACACCTCGTGCTGCCAGGGTACCGAATGTAACGATCTGAGCCACACAGTCTTTTTCCATATTTTCTTGTAACGTAATCAATAACCTCCTGACGTCTCTCATAACAAAAGTCAACGTCGATATCGGGCATGGATACGTTCGGATTCGGAAACGCTCGAACAGCAGCTGATAGCGGATCGGATCGATGGTCGTGATCTCAAGGCAATAGGACACGATACTTCCTGCAACAGATCCGTCCCGGCCCAACTGAGATTCCGTGATCTTTTTGCGTATTTAATAAAATCCCACACAATCAGAAAATAGTCCACATATCCCATCTGATGAATCGTTTCCAATTCATAAGACAAACGCTCTTTCAATTCTTCCGAAGGATCACCGTAACGCTTTTCCAATCCTTCATAGCAAAGCTTCTGCAGATATTCCCAGGAAGTATAACCATCCGGCACATCATATTTCGGAAGTTTTGTTACACCAAATTCAATCTCGACATGACATCGATCCGCAATCTTCTGTGTATTCTCCAACGCCTGTTTCGCATAAGGGAACAGACGTAGCATCTCTTCTTCTGACTTCACATAATACTGCCCGCCGTCATACCGCATACGATTCTCATCTGAAAGCTTCTTTCCGGTCTGAATACAAAGTAGAATATCATGTGGCTTCGCATCTTCTGCATATGTATAATGAATATCATTCGTAGCAACCAG
>VOFB01004097.1_pt1:0-22500 | contig 24534 bp, 23 predicted proteins | sample 5384141 | NCBI WGS metagenome assembly VOFB01 (sample SAMN12384721, study PRJNA508395) | human gut metagenome | isolation source: healthy gut A | host: Homo sapiens | reverse complement strand
GTGGATATGGGCCCGTAGCTCAGCTGGCTAGAGCGTACGACTGATAATCGTAAGGTCGGTGGTTCGAGCCCACTCGGGCCCACCAACAGTCTAAAAGAGATAGATGGGGATATAGCTCAGCTGGGAGAGCGCCTGCCTTGCAAGCAGGAGGTCGCCGGTTCGATCCCGACTATCTCCACCAATTTCGAATTGAAGATGGATGGAAGCGGACAAGAGGTTGTACGTTTCGATCTGGTTTCAAGCGAGACTGGAAATTGCACCTTGAAAACTGAACAATGAAGAATGTGATGAAAGCAAGGCAACAGAGAGGTCTTTCAACGAAAGTTGAGAGAAGTTTGTGATATTTAATTGTGGAACATCTGAAAAGATGTGGGTAACAATTACAATTTTGCGAAGTAACCTGTTGATTGCCTGCATAATAAAAAGAACAAAATTTTAAACAAAAAACTCGCTTTGTGAATTACCTGCATAAACCAGCGCAAGCGTTTGTGACGCGAGAACTAGGAATGGATGAGCTGAAACGCTGGTTGCACTATATAGGTCCAAGCGACGAAAAGAGCGCAGAGCGGGGGAATGCCTTGGCATCAGGAGCCGACGAAGGACGTGACAAGCTGCGATAAGCTTCGGGGAGGAGCAAATATCCGTTGATCCGGAGATTTCCGAATGGGGAAACCCACCAGAGCAATACTCTGGTATCGTGCGTTGAATAAAATAGTCGTACGAGGGGAACGCCCTGAACTGAAACATCTAAGTAGGGCGAGGAAAAGACATCAACCGAGATTCCGCTAGTAGTGGCGAGCGAACGCGGAGTAGGCCAAACCAGAGGTCATTGATCTCTGGGGTATGGACTTGCATCAAGATCAGAGGTATCTAGCCGAATGGCGTGGGAAAGCCGACCACAGAGGGTGAGAGTCCCGTAAGCGAAAGAGAAGACTGACAGCGAGTATCCAGAGTACCGCCGGACACGTGAAACCCGGTGGGAACGAGGGTGGACCACCTTCCAAGCCTAAATACTACCTGATGACCGATAGAGGAGCAGTACCGTGAGGGAAAGGTGAAAAGAACCCCGGGAGGGGAGTGAAATAGTACCTGAAACCTTGTGCTTACAAGCAGTCAGAGCACGTTAAAGTGTGATGGCGTACCTTTTGTAGAATGGTCCGGCGAGTTATAGTCACTGGCGAGGTTAAGTAATTCAGTTGTGAGCCGAAGGGAAACCGAGTCTTAATAGGGCGGAGTCAGTGGCCATAGACCTGAAACCGGGTGACCTATCCATGAGCAGGCTGAAGGTTGGGTAAAACTCACTGGAGGGCCGAACCCACGTTCGTTGCAATGACCGGGGATGACTTGTGGATAGCGGAGAAATTCCAATCGAACTCGGAGATAGCTGGTTCTCCCCGAAATAGCTTTAGGGCTAGCGTTGTGTTAGTTTACCGGAGGTAGAGCACTGAATTGGCTAAGGGGGCGATGAGCTTACTGAACCTTATCAAACTTCGAATGCCAGATAATTGGTGGTCAGCAGTCAGACAGTGTGAGATAAGTTTCATTGTCAAGAGGGAAACAGCCCAGACCCACAGCTAAGGTCCCAAATGAACGCTAAGTGGAAAACGATGTGGGGTTGCAGAAACAACCAGGATGTTGGCTTAGAGGCAGCCACTCATTAAAAGAGTGCGTAATAGCTCACTGGTCGAGTGACCCTGCGCGGAAAATATAACGGGGCTAAGCGTATAACCGAAGCTTGGGAAGTCTTTGGACTTGGTAGGGGAGCGTCGAATACAGGGAGAAGTACTGAGCGGAGAGCACATGTGGACAGTATTCGAGTGAGAATGCCGGAATGAGTAGCGAGAATTATGTGGGAATCATAATGGCCGAAAATCTAAGGTTTCTTGGGGAAGGTTCGTCCGCCCAGGGTAAGCCGGGAGCTAAGGCGAGGCCGAGAGGCGTAGTCGATGCACACACGGTTGAAATTCCGTGGCCGCCGAAAATGTTAAGCACAGGGACACATAGAGATATCCGAACCCGGGCGTTGGTCGACCCGGGCGCAAGGGACCGAACATCAGTAGGGAAGTCGGGATGCTCTGTGGCGAGAAAAGCTGTGTGTATTGTCTTAGGCGCCCGTACCGCAAACCGACACAGGTAGATGAGGAGAGAATCCTAAGGCCAACGGGAGAAGGGTTGTTAAGGAACTCGGCAAATTGACCCCGTAACTTCGGGATAAGGGGAGCCTCCTACGAGGCCGCAGTGAATAGGCCCAAGCAACTGTTTACCAAAAACACAGGTCTCTGCTAAATCGAAAGATGACGTATAGGGCTGACGCCTGCCCGGTGCCGGAAGGTTAAGAGGAGAGCTTAGCGCAAGCGAAGGTTCGAATTGAAGCCCCGGTAAACGGCGGCCGTAACTATAACGGTCCTAAGGTAGCGAAATTCCTTGTCAGGTAAGTTCTGACCCGCACGAATGGCGTAATGATTTGGGCACTGTCTCGACAGCCCGCCCGGCGAAATTGTAGTACTGGTGAAGATGCCAGTTACCCGCAACTAGACGGAAAGACCCCATGGAGCTTTACTGCAGCTTAATACTGGAAATCGGTAATTCATGTACAGGATAGGTGGGAGACTGAGAAGCCTGGCCGTCAGCTCGGGTGGAGTCGCCGGTGGGATACCACTCTTGGATTGCTGGATTCCTAACCTGCGGCCCTGAATCCGGTCGGGGGACACTGTTAGGCGGGCAGTTTGACTGGGGCGGTCGCCTCCAAAAGCGTAACGGAGGCGCTCAAAGGTTCGTTCAGCACGGACGGAAATCGTGCATTGAGTGTAAACGCATAAACGAGCCTAACTGCGAGACCGACGGGTCGAGCAGTAACGAAAGTTGGAGTTAGTGATCCGGTGGTATGTGAGTGGAAATGCCATCGCTCAACGGATAAAAGCTACCCTGGGGATAACAGGCTGATCTCCCCCAAGCGTCCACAGCGACGGGGAGGTTTGGCACCTCGATGTCGGCTCGTCGCATCCTGGGGCTGTATTCGGTCCCAAGGGTTTGGCTGTTCGCCAATTAAAGCGGCACGCGAGCTGGGTTCAGAACGTCGTGAGACAGTTCGGTCCCTATCTGTTGCGGGCGTAAGAGATTTGAAGGGAGCTGTCCTTAGTACGAGAGGACCGGGATGGACGTACCTCTGGTGCACCAGTTGTCCTGCCAAGGGCATAGCTGGGTAGCTATGTACGGACGAGATAAACGCTGAAAGCATCTAAGCGTGAAACTCCCCCTAAGATGAGATCTCTCATCCATCATGGAGTAAGGGCCCAGGAAGACTACCTGGTTGATAGGCCGGAGGTGGAAGCGCAGTAATGTGTGCAGCTGACCGGTACTAATAGCCCGAGGGCTTGACCTACAATTTTGCAGGCAATTCAAGCCTTACTCATAATCACTCGTTACGTTGTTCGGTTTTGAGGGTGCAGCGCGATATGCACCATTAGCTCAGCTGGTAGAGCACCTGACTCTTAATCAGGGTGTCCAGGGTTCGAGTCCCTGATGGTGTACCAGGATTTCAGGCAGTGAAAGCTGATTGAGATATAGAGACGGAACATGGCCCGTTGGTCAAGTGGTTAAGACAGAGGCCTCTCACGCCTTTAACATCGGTTCGAATCCGGTACGGGTCACCATTTTTTCTCTTGACAGAGAGCGGAAAAGTGAATATAATGTTTGTTGCTGCGAACGCAGTTTCAATAGTTGGTGCTGATTAGGGCGAGGGTCCACCTGTTCACACAGAAGTTAAGCTCGCTTCTGCCCACGATACTTGGCTGGAGACGGCCCGGAAAAATAGGTAGCGCCAACACGCCTTCTTAGCTCAATGGTAGAGCATTCGGCTGTTAACCGAAGGGTTGTAGGTTCGAGCCCTACAGAAGGCGCCACAATAAGGGTGTGCCGCCACTCCAAAAGGTGGCGGCACACTTCTTTTTACATAAGCCATAGAGATCGATCACTTGGGCCTTTAGCTCAGTTGGTTAGAGCAGACGGCTCATAACCGTCCGGTCCCGGGTTCGAGCCCGCGAAGGCCCACCACATAGGGGTATAGCTCAGCTGGTAGAGCAGCGGTCTCCAAAACCGCGTGCCGAGGGTTCGAATCCTTCTGCCCCTGCCATTTTCTTATTGACAACGTTTGTTGTTTCTGGTATACTTTAAAAGCTCGAGTTCGACAAGATCTCCTGAAAATTGATGGCCAAGTAGTTCAGTTGGTTAGAACGCCAGCCTGTCACCTGGAGGTCGTGGGTTCGAGCCCCATCTTGGTCGCCATATGCTGCTGTAGCTCAGTCGGTAGAGCGCATCCTTGGTAAGGATGAGGTCGGCGGTTCGAAATCCACAGCGACCAGGGGGGACCCACTACACCAGTCTGAAGTTCATCCAGCTGGTGGAGAACAGCGCGCTGCGGCGGTCCATGTCCCGCAGAGGGAACTGCTGGGACAACGCGCCCCAAGAGAGCTTCTTCGGGCACATGAAGGACGAGCTGGCCAGTGAGATCCCGGGGTGGACGTCTTTTGAGGATGCCAAAGCCTCCATTGACCGCTGGATGGATTACTACAACAACGACCGCTGCCAGTGGGATCTGGCGAAGCTATCCCCTAACGAATATTACCACTACATCACCACAGGTGAGTACCCCGCCGGTATGCTGCCGCTATGGGTCAAATGAAAATGTCCTTGACTTGGGGAGCACTTTAGAAATGCGCGGACGGAAACAATGGAACAAACAGGCTGCGACCTCATCCTTTTTGGACAAAAAACCGCCGCAAAAGCCTTATACAGCAAGGGCTGGAAGGCTCTACGGTGGTTGGTAAGATGAGGTCGGCGGTTCGAATCCGCCCAGCAGCTCAGAACAACACCTGAAATCCTCCGGTTTCAGGTGTTTTCTTTTGCTTTTTCAACTTTTTGAACGAATACGATTTTGCGGATTTTTGTTGACCACATAAAATACCACAGACAGAAGCGGAGTTCCCCGACATGGCATCACTCTGCGTTTCCTTTGCCTTCATGCCGGGGCTTGGGCGCTGGGCGGCAATTTCGGCTTTGGACGATCAGTTCTGCCAGCTTCTGTTCGCATTCTTTCTCGCTGTGGGCGTAGACATTTCGCGCGAGGCGGCATCCGTTGCCGGGGAGTTCCTTCCCACGGCGCTGGCTGACCAGCCGGTGCCGGGTTTACGGCGCTGGGAGCCGGAAGGTAGATGGAGCCGGTTTCCTTGGCGCTGTGTCTATATCTTGGAGGGATTCTGATTTGGCGATCCCTCGGTCGATTTTCGCCGCAGCGATTTTCCTCATCTCGTCTGTGACATGAGCGTAAACATTCAGAGTTGTTGCGGTAGAGACATGACCGATAATGGTAGAGAGAGTCTTGATGTCCATGCCGTGTTCCAGCGCCAGTGTTGCGAAGGTGTGGCGAAGGTCATGGGAAAGCTGACACGCTTACAGTCTGCCCGCTCCAGTATGGTGGTCAGCCGCTTGCGGACAGCAGCGGGATCTCTGGGCGAGTTATTGTTCAGCGGGGAGGGGAACAGCCATACAGAGTTTATTTCGGTTTTGTAGTCACTCAGCACCATCAGAACAGGGGCGGGAGGATGACGCTCCGGTTGGACGCCTTTGTTTTCGGCTCGGACACTGCCAATTCTCCCTTGACCCGGTGTACCTGCCGCTTTACCTGAAGCTCTCCGGTGTTGAAGTTCAGATCGTCCCATTGGAGTGCGCAGATCTCACCACGGCGTAATCCAGTGGACAGCTCCAGCAGGAGCAGTTCGAAACAGCCGTCCTCTTTGGCCTGGATAAGTAGCCGTTGGATTTCCTCTGGGGAGAGAACCTGCATCTCTCTGGCCTTGGCAGAGGAGACGGCAGAAGTCGGAAGGATTTTTTTGGGGATGATCTTCTCAGAGACTGCCTTGTCCAGCGCCGCGTGGAAGGTGGTGTGGATGCCGCGGACAGTTTGGCCGGAAAGTCCTTCGCCATACTGTTCCTGCCGGAGCAGACGGCCATTTTGTTTAAGCCCGGTATAGAACTGCTGGATATCTCCGGTGGTAAGTTTGTTCAGTGGAATGGGGCCCAAGTTTGGGATGATGTGCTGATAGATCCGCCGTTCATAGGACATCTGGGTGTTGGGGCGAAGATTTGGCTTTTTGTAGGTCTGATACCAAAAGTCCAGCCATTGGGCGGCTGTCATGGTCTGCCGGGGTGGTTGTGGCTCAGATCCTTTTTGTGCGGCAATCAAACTTTTGAGTTTTTTCTCACATTCGGCCTTTGTTTTTGCCAGCACATTTTTTAGTTTTGGGCAGTCCGCTGTCATCGTAGCCGATGACAACGCGGCCCTCCCACCGGCCATCGCTTCTCAGACGGACGGTGCCGCTGCCGTGTTTTCTCTGCTTTGCCAAGGATTCATCTCCTCTCCAAGGTAGTCGGTCAGGAAACCGCCCACGATCTCAGCGGCCCGCTTCTGCATATCTCCGGTGGTGTGCGTGTAGGTGTCCAGCGTGAAGCTGGCCTTCGTGTGGCCAAGGATACCGGCCAGTGTCTTGGCATCCACACCGGAGGATAGGGCATGGGTGGCGAAGGTGTGCCGTAGATCGTGAAAGCGGATGTCCGGCAGTCCCGCTTCTTTCAGTAAGGTTTTCAGGCGGTTGATAGGCTCGCCTGGGGGGCGCAGTTCTGGGCGGAACGGGATCATAGAAGATCCATTCGGTCGGCGCTGATTTTCTTTCGCTTGTGCTGGAAGATGGGCGTACCGTTTTTCTTGTGGCCCACCACGATACGGCCCTCCCAGCGGCCATCCTCCCGCTTGCGTACCATGCCGTCGCCGGACGGTCTTCGTTTCGCCATTTAGTCCTCCTGTTCCGCCGGATGGCAGATGCGTTCTTCTTCCTCCCGCTCGAAGGAATAGAGCCCGTCTGCCTCCAACTCTTTCACCATGCCCCACGCCAGCTTGAAGCCTGCCGTGAAGCTCATCAGCTTGGCTTCAACCAGCAATGCGTTCTGTGCGTCCAACAGCGCAGCAGCTTTCTGCGCCCCGCAGCGTCCATGTCCCGCCGCAGTTCCTCCTGGGCGCGTTCGACCTGGGTGTCCAATTCTGGATGAGACTGCCGGTCGAAACGCTTTTGCAGGGCTTTCATGTAGTCATACATTGCGGCACCTCCTTTTTGGCAACCACAACACATACCACAACTCCGCGCGCAAAGCTACTGTTTTTCAAAATATTTCTTTGACTATTGCGGCGCAAAAAATACGTTTCCAAACCTGTTCACATGTGCATCCGCATCGAGCAGCCCTTTTTGTGGCGGGGAGTGTACTGCGCTCATCCGCCAGCAGCTCCACGCCGGGACGGGTGGCGACGTAGCGTGTACGCTGCGCCAGCTTTGCGGCGTTCTATCCGCCCTTGAGGTAGGGGGAGATCAGTACGATTCGGGCCATGTGTCATCCGGCTCTATGCGCCGCTGGCTCCGCACCGCGTTTTCAAAACTCACCTGACCGTTGGTGCGCTTCACCTCATCCACGGCGTAGGCTCGCAGCTCCCGCGTGTGAATGGGATCGGCGCGGAAGTGCGCGGCGATGGTGTGGCACAGCATGTTCAGCTCCACCGCGCACTTGAAAAGAATACGGCAGAGCCGATTGTTGTTGTCGTCGTCCAGCGTACCCTGAATGGCTGTGAGGATGGCCTGAGAGATGTAGGTCGTGTTGTCCTCCGTGCCGAGATAGCCCATGTAAAACCGCAGGGCCTTATCCACGAATTCACTGCGGCTTTGACAGTTATCTGCTTCCAGCCAACCATCCATGCGGCTGATCACACTGGGGGCGCAGCCAGATCGTAGTACTTTTCTTGTTATCATCCATTTTTCTTCTTTCCTTTCTGTGACGTCGGTCAAAATCGCCGCAAAGCCCTGCAAACACGGGACTTTTCCGGATGACCGACTGCGATTTTCTGTAAACCGCCAAACCGACGGTGGTTGGCGTTTCTTCTGAAAAGCCCCGCACTGCGGGGCTTTTGTGGGCGGGCTGCGGGCGCTTTAGCGACTGCGGCCCTTTATCTTGTTATATTTTCGAACGGGGATATCACCCCACAAAACACCTTCAAAACCGGTATCAACGCACCTTGAGGGAGCGATGATATAATATCCTCATGCGGACAGAGAATTTCCTGCTTCTATCTTTGTAGCCAAGTCTACTGCGCACAGACTGGAACCTCTGCCCTGTGGGATGTCACTTATGAGCCGGATGTCGGGGCGATGGATCGCTTTCTTCTAATCTCGCAACAGGTTGTGACCTTCAGCAGCACGAGGAATGTCCGTAATTTGAACATGAGAGGAGCCTGTACTATGTACATCGTTGGGATTGACATCGCCAAGAGGAAGCACGAGGCAGCGGTGATTGACGGCGAGGGCACCATCATCATCAAGCCGTTTTCCTTCACCAACAACTGCTCCGGGTACAATCGGCTGCTGGCCATGCTCGCCAAGGCCAAGCTGCCGCTTGACGAGGTTTCCTTTGCAATGGAGGCCACCGGACACTACTGGCTCGCTCTTTTTACCAGACTTCAGAAGGAGGGCTTCCGTGTTCAGGTCATCAACCCGGTGCAGACCAACTCCATCCGCAGTTTCTATATCCGTCAGGCCAAAACAGATCCGAGGGATGCCCTGCTCATCGCAGAGGTGATTCGTTTCGGACACTTCTCCGAGTCTACCCTGCATCCCGAAAACATTTATGAGCTGCGGGAGCTGTGCCGTGGACGGCACGCCATCGTTTCCATGCAGGCGGATGTTAAGCGGAAGGTCGTTGCCCTGCTGGATCAGGTCTTTCCTGAATACGAAACCGCTTTTACCAATCTGTTTGGCGACACCTCCATGGCGATTTTGCAGAACTGTCCTACGCCAAAGGAATTATCCGAGATGCCTCTTGAGAAACTCTGTTATCTCATCGAAGTCTCCAGCCACAAGCGCTTCCGCATGGCAAAAGCCCGGGAGCTTCAGGAGATTGCGCGCAATTCCTTTGGCTTCGCCATGGCCGGCGACGTTTTCAGCACGATGATCCGACTTTACGCAAAGCACCTCGATTTCTTAAAACAACAGGTCAGGGAAATGGATCGCAAGATCGCCGAGATCATGGAGACTTTGGACACGCCGATCACTACCATCACTGGCATCGGCCCGACCCTGGGCGCGTACATCCTCAGCGAGATCGGAGACATCAGCCGTTTTTCCTCTGCGGCAAAGCTTGCCGCCTACGCGGGGATCGACCCAACCATGCGGCAGTCTGGCGAATACAACGGCGTCAGAAACCGTATGTCCAAACGAGGCTCGCCTTATTTGCGGCACGCCATTTGGCTGGCGGCTTCATCGGCAGTACTTCACGATCCGGCGCTGAAGCTTTATTTCCAGAAAAAACGAGATGAAGGGAAGCCCTACATGGCGTCCGTGGGCCATGCCTGCAGGAAGATGGTCTCCATCATTTACGCTGTCATGAGAGACAACAAGGCCTACACGCCCTGTATCCCAAATGAGATTTCAGCTTGACAAATTATAGCCGGTCTGTGCTTTAATCGAACGGGTAAACAAGGGGCTACAATCTCCGAAACAGGGCATGGTCAGGAGGAAAAACTCACACCTATATGACTCATTTTTCCTTTGTCGGAACAGTATTCGCAAGGCATGGACCGAGGGAACGTCGGAGAGAAGCAGAGAGCCTTCGAACGGAGACGCACCGTGCGCTCTCCGTTCCGAGGCGCCGCGGCCCTGGGTCGTCGCTGCTCCACTGCTGTTTCCGCCACCGGTAAGTCGTTATCACTGCGACGAAGGGCAGAGAGGAAAATTTGTTAACGTGACTGTTGTGATTTTGTTTGTGGTGTGAGTTGTGGCTGCGGTGCGCTCTTCTTTGTCTGGTACAAAATAAGCATAGCACCCGAAGCGGATATGAAGCCTCGGAGACTATGCTTATTTTTGTTATAATGGGAGGGCAATGGATGGACGGTCTGCCAAGCGCTCGAGCTGTAAACAGTCCTCCGACCTCTTGTTATAAAGATTCGATTGAGCAGGTTGCTCCGGCTATGCCGCGTGCGCGTCACGAACCAAATTGAATCGTAATAAGCCGGTGCGGAAGCATTGCAATATTTTATCAGGAAAGAAGGAAAGCCCATGCTCAGTATCGGGATCGATGTGTCCAAAGGAAAAAAGTACAGTGTGCGGAATGAAGCCAGGGAGGAGAGATCGTGTACACTCCGTTTGAAATTCAGCACACGAGGGAAGGGATGTCAGAGCTCGTATCACTGCTGCACAACAGCGGCGAAGAGGTTCGTGCCGTTTTGGAAAGCACCGGCAGCTACCATTGCCCGGTGGTGGCCGCTTTGTTGGAGAACGGAATATTCGTCTCCGTCGTCAATTCGCTGCGGATGAAGCGGTTTTGCTCACAAAGTATCCGCAAGGTGAAGACCGACCGAATCGACGCTATGCAGATTGCTTTGTACGGTTTGGCTTATTGGCAGGAGCTTCAACCGACCAAACTGCCGGAGGATACATATCGGGAGCTTCAGCTTCTGGCGCGGCAGTATTACCAGATGACCTCCATCCTGATCAAGGCGAAGGTTGATTTTAATGCCCTCTGTGATCAGGCTTTGCCCGGTATGCAGGAGCTCATGAGCGACCATGCCGGACGGCACAAGCTTTCGGACTTTGTCCTACGGTATCGTCACACCACTCACATCCTCGAAATGGGAGAAACGCGCTTTCGGAAGGATTATTGCAAATGGGCGGAAAAAAAGGGATACCGCAATCGCGAACGTATGGCAGCGCTCATCTTTGCCACAGCTCAAAACGGTATCCCTGTGCTTCCCAATGCACCATCTACGAAGATCGTCATTACGGAAGCGATACGAGTCCTCCACACAGTGGAGGCGTCCCGTGACGCTATTTTAACACAGATGCAAGCTCTCGCCAAGACCCTGCCGGAATATTCTCTTGTGCGCGAAATGCCCTGCATCGGGAACACGCTAGCTCCGCGCCTGATCGCGGAGATCGGGGATGTCCGACGCTTTCACAGCAAGCGGGCGCTCATCGCATACGCCGGCATTGATGCGCCGCCGTACCAGTCCGGCAAATTCTGCGCGAATAACCGGCATATCTCCAAGCGGGGAAATCGCTATCTGCGTAAGACCGGGTACGAAGTCATGCAGAGCTATGTGATGCACAAACCGGCAAACGATCCGATTTTTTACGTTCATTGAGAAAAAAAACGCGGTGAAGGAAAAGCGGTAAACTCGCCATGGTGGCAGGCTTGAATAAGTTCCTCCGGAGTCTATTATGGCAAGGTCACAGAGCTCTACCGCAGTTTGTCGGCAATAGAATGAGCTGAGATCTCCAATACTTTATTTGAGGCGGCCAGGCGATCCACTTTGCCGCCTCTGCTTTGCTATATACTCTTTTTCTGCCGATAACTTTTCTTTGAATTAGGGCTTGACTTTTTAGCAGGTTTACAGCGGTGCGTTTTTGGAACCGCTGTTTGCGTCGATCCATGCGAGGAACTTGTCCTTCGGAACAACGATCCGGCTGCCAATTTTGAGCGCGGGGAAGCTGTTGCTTCGTGCCAGCTCATAAGCACCGGCACGAGAGATGCCGAGCACAGAAGCAACTTCGGCGACGGAGAGCATCAGCGGCAGATCGTCGTCATAGCTTGTGTAGGCGGAATGCTTCATGGCGTTCTCCTTTCCTCATGCTCCGGGCAGCAGATCCATCGCGGACAGCTTGCGTTGGATCTGTCGTTCCGTTGCGCGTTCGACCGCAGATAGTTGGCGTGCGTGAAAAATTTCTACCGCTTCACGGATTGGCCTGAGAGTATAGCGCAGGTTGCCGTTCTTCTTGATGCCGGAACGCATCAGCACAGAGGTCGGTTCGGTGGAGATGAGACCCTTCTCCGCGAGCGCATCGACATATCGCATGACCGTATTCTTTGCGCGGCCAACGGCATTGCCGATCGTGGCGTAGCTGGGCCAGCACTGATAGGTACTGGGGTTCTCAAGCAGCGGAGGTAGGCGTAGACCGCGATCTCACCTGCGCCCAGCCCCAGCGAAAAAATTTCGTTCGGCAGTGTAAAATAGTTTTTACTGGGAAATTGATTCATGGTATGTCCTCCTGTTCGTCGGGATGGAAGAGCTGGATGAACTCCTTTGCGGAATGGACAATGCCGAATTCCTTGAGTTGCTGATAGCGGATCAGGTCGCAGAGGGTACGCAGACTAATCTCTGCGTACTCCAACAGCTTATCGGTCACCAGCATTTGCTGGTAGGTGTCCAGCTCAGTCGGCGCGTCCGGTGATCGGAAGAAAGTAAGCAGTTCCTCTGCGGTCGGGACACTGTCCGGTGCGTCATGCTGTATTTCCTGCCGGATGTAGTCAATGACCTCTCGCTCGACTTGGGAGGTCAGGAAGCGCAGAAGCTGCTGTGTGCTTTGTTCAAATGGATTCATGGTCATACACGCTCCTTTGTGTTCAGGTGAGACGATCGTGACTGCGGCCAACTCAGTCGGAAAATTTGTCTCTCACTGATAAGGACACTCAGAGCGCGTTTGTAAACCAGAGAACAGAAAATTTTCAAAAAAGCTGGGAAGCCCTGTCATGAGACAGAGCTTCCCAGCTTTTCGTGCAGCTTTTTCAGTCGCTTTGATGCCGCCATTTTGGAGATGCCGTAGATCTGGCCGATCTCATCCATGGTCAGCGCCTCGCCGTAACGGAGGGAGAGCAGGTTTTGACCCTGCACATCCAGCCCCGCAATGGCTCTCCGCAGATTTTCAAGCTGGAGGTTCCTGAGCGCCGCATCCTCCACGGGTCGCTTGACGCAATCCGAACCGGACGGCACCGTTTCAAACTCACTTTTACTCAGGTGCCTTGCGTCCTGTTTGTCCTGCGCCTGCTGCCGTTTCCGATCCTGCTCAAGGAAGTCTGCGACCTCCTTTGGCACCGATACTTGCTCACCGTTATAGATAATAACGACAGAGTCGTTCATTTGTGTCCTTTCCGCTTTCAACGGAAAGGTACACACCCGCGCTGCCGGTACAGCGCCAAAAACTGTCGACCTTCATGGAACTTCCTGCGTACAGGGTGGTCATAATGCCCTACGGGGTCCATGAATGCCTGAGGTCACACCGGGGTGTGGACCTCACCGGAAAGCCGCGAGATTTGGCTTTCGCCTGTTATCAGTATAAGGCGGGCGCGGAAGATTGTCAAGGTAAGGCCTACAGTGCAAAATCAGGGGACGCCGTGCGCGGCGCCCCTGCTGAGTTGTAATAGAGCGAATGTAGGCTCACTGTGTGACCGATCGCATCGGCTTTTTCAAACACGGTCTACAATTCGATTGAGGTTCTTGAATCTCCGAAGGTCCTGACCCTGCTGACAAGAGCGTCCAGCGTTTTCACATCAAGAACTGCAAAACGCAATAGGACATTAAAGTTGCCGACCATGTGATAGAATGCCATGATCTCGGGCGTCTGCACACAGAAGTCACAAAGCATAGGATACCCGGCAGCTTGTGGTATCGAGTAAAGAGACTATTAGAATCTCCAACGGCGGCTATAATGACTTTTTGGATGCGATCAACGTTTTCACTCCAAGGTGTTTCCCTTAAAGCGCCTTCGCCTCTTATCGTTAATACTCCGTCTTTTAGTTCCCACTCAATGCCATCAATGGTTCTGCTATCTTCACTTTCCGCTTCTGCGCCGTTATGAGTTGGGCTATCTGTTGGCCGTTCATGGCGCTCTCACAGCTAATGCAGAAAAAATCCCTATTACAAGCAGAGACCCCAAAAAGAATGCCTTTTTCATACGATTACCTCTACTTTCAAGAGACACAGCCATGAGTAAAACTCCAAAAGAGTAGTAATTGCAATGGTTCCCAGACATGGCTTCAACCGAAAATCATTCCATTGGTATAGAAAGCGAGCCTCTTTTTGGTAAAATTGACTTGAGAGAAAACCAACCAGAAAGGGGCTGGCCGCTATCTACCGACAGGAAATCATTCAGGATGTGACGCTGTTTACATCCCAAAGCGCCGCCATGTTTTACGACAAGCTTTTCAGCAGCTTGGACTTCACGCTGCCCAGGGCGGCAACCGGTATGTTCAATATACTTTTGCAAGCTAATCCATTTCTCGATACCGCGCCGCGATTTCTTCTGTAATCGGCAGAAGCTGACAATCTTCAAGCGAATACACCTGATCGCATAACTGCTCAATATCCTTATAATGGTGTGAAGTCAGAAAAATGGTCTTGCCTTCCGCTTTCAGCATACGGATGATGGCCTTTACATCCTCATAGGTTTTGTAGTCCAATGCGTTAAAAGGCTCATCCAAAATCAGAATATCCTGCCCCTCCATAATCGCCTGCGCAAGCCCCAATTTCTGCTTCATGCCAAGAGAATAATTGTCTACTTTCGTTTTATTATCAGGGTCAAGCCCCACTTTGCTCATGGCCTGTCGGTTTCTTTTTCTCCAATTTTCCCTTGAATGTCCGCAAGGAATTTCAGATTTTGAAAACCATTGTAAATACCGATAAAGCCAGGGGAATTGATAAATACTCCCAAACTTTCGGGGAAGTCGCAGCCATTTTTACCAAGCTGGTTTCCGCGCACATATACGCTGCCCTGATCTGGCTTCTCAAAGCCGCATATAATCTTGAACAGCACCGACTTTCCGCTGCCGTTAGCGCCAACCAAACCAACAGTTGTTCCCTGTTCTACAGGCAGGGAAATATTCTGAAGAATTGCCCTGCCGCTAAAACTTTTTGATACATTTTTCACTTCAATATATGAACTCATATTCTGTCCTCCTAATTCAATATTTTCTTGTAGCCCCACATAAGGATTCCTGCAATCATCAGCGTTAAAATAGCGGCCTCTATCCCAAAGGCGGACACAGCGGAAATTCCAATTCCCGGTTCCACAACAGAAATTCTTGTCAGGCTGGAAAGGCCAAAGGGCGAATAAGCTACCCAATTCCCCGGAAGGATACAGAGCAGATTTCCCGCCACTAACACAAGGAAACCGATTGTAACCTGTCTTGTGGCAATGTAGATGCCGAGCACAATCAGATATTGTGCCAATATATCAAGGCACTTCATTAAAACCGCATAGAGCATAAGCCTGAAAGAAACGATTGTTAATCCAGTGCTGAATAGGGATGCCCCTATAAGGCCAGCCATAAGCCAAAAGAATGCATATATTATGAGAAATTTTGTACTGACTGATAAGATCCCCTTCACTAAATGTCTACGGCTTTTTGCACGCACAGAAATAAAAATAGATTGTCCGTTTACCGTATGTTCCACAAAAGCTGCCAGCAGGTATAGCGGTACACCGCTGGTAATAAGCATTTCCAGAAATGGGAATACCTGAAAATATCTTGTTCCGTGTCCCGCAAACAGCGAATATATCCATTCTGCGTCGGATTCTGCTGCGCCATATCCCAGCCCTTTATAAAGCGTAATTCCAACCACAACGGCCAGAAGGATCAGAATATTGCGTTTCGTCATCAGCTCATAGGAATAGTACGCGGCAATACCGTGACATTTCAGGCGAAGTTGGGGCAAATGCCCCCGCCATGCGAACCGTACAGAAAACATAATTGTTAGCATGAATAGCAGCAGCGTGAATCCTGTAATCCATGGACGAGCCGGCTCTCCAAAATTGTGGTGTAAAATCAGCAAGTGATTAAAACTCGTCAGCGGAATATTTTGAATTGCCGGAAGCTTGATCCACACAGCCGAGAGGACATAAAGAACGATTACAATTCGGATCGTCCACTTTCTCTCAGTGAAATGCCCAATCCACATACAGATTCCAAATATCAGCCAACTTCCAATAAGCTGAAAGAGGGTAAAGCAGACAAACGCCTGCAAGGGACTGACAAAAAGCTGTTCCAGAGCGGAAAACAACTCGGCTTCCGTTGTACCTGCAGCAAGGTTCCATTCGTTGCCTAAAGGTAATCCAATGCCAGACAGAAGAATTGCCCCAGTTTGAACAGCCGTCAGAATGACTGCAATCAAACCGACCCCAATCCATTTTTTCAGAAAATAAGAATGGTAACTTTGAAACCGTAAGATTACTGGCTCTCCGTCGTCATCAATAAAGGAAAAGCAGCTTAACAGTACAATCGGCAGCACAAAATAGGTCAGATAGTAATGGTCTGATACCGCCGACAAGATGTGCCACTCGTATGCAATACCTCCGTTTAACCTCCCGCTGATGGAAAAAAGTATACACCCGGCAAATAGGGCAAGCGACTTTCCATATCCCCACAAACGGAGATTTTTCCTGATAAGCGCAATCATAACGGACTCCTAAATGGTTACGACAGCATTTTTCTTAGAAAGGAGAAATGCTGTCAGGCCAATCACAATACTTAAAACGATTGGGCCAAAGAAGAAAGAGAAGATTGACACGACCTCTGGATTGACTGTTGTGGGATCAAAAGCTACGACCAGCCGCAGTCTCTCCAGGCAGAGAATAGCCAGGACAAAATTTTCTAAAATGGAATACATAAACGGCCCGGTAAGGATTACAAAAATGTTCTTGCAGTATAAAGCGAGGATAAATCCGAAGGTCATTACAAAAAGGCTGACTATGCCTCTCCAAAGGGACAGGGCAACTGCATATAACAGCGGGGTCTTTATAAATGCGTTTTCAAATATATGGCTAAACGGATTTTCAACGAAAGGAACCACTGGCGGTTTCACATAGAGGGCAAACACCGCCGATAGTATATAAGGAATCACAATAATACAAAGGGTTCCCAGCGCATATGCAATCCATTTGGCAGTCAGGTACTTCTTAATTTTCACTCGCGGCATGACATAGAGCAGGAAGTTGTTTTTGCGCTCGTAATACAAATTCCAGCATAGCGGCACCACAACAAACAGCGGATAAAGCAGAGAAAACAGTTCTGTTCCAACTTCCCATGCCTCTAAATCGTAGTGTAGTGTATAGTTTTGATAAATTGTGCAGGACAACACACTCATGGCGATTGCCAGAAGAACTGTTGTCAATAGCACCGGCAGAAAAACTTTTTTCCACTCATTTCTCACAAGGCCTATCATATTCATTCATCCCTTTCTTTGTTTTTTCCAGTATATCGAAGGCTTTCAAGCGCTTCAATAGGTTGGAAACAAGAGAGGGTTTTAAGGGAACAAGATAAATTTCGTTCCCTTAAAACCCTCGTTCATACCCCTTTTTTATGGCATGAGTACGCCAAAGACAACATAATTTTCATTCAAAATGGATTCGTTACGGGTCAGGATTTTTCCATGATACCGTTCCGTCATGCGTAGGATGTTATACAGGCCAAAGCCGTGGCCGTCCCGATTTGCCTTTGTAGTTACACCTTTTCCAAACAAGGCCATAAATTCAGTATTTGAAAGCGGAGGAGCTGGATTGGCAACTGTCAATTCCAGAAAGTCCCCCTGTTTCTTACTGGATAAAAAAACCGTACTTCCTTTCGGTGAAGCCTCGATTGCATTATCCAATAAAATTCCAATAGCCTCGATCCATTCTGTTTCCGGGGTAACAGTTTTCTTGAAAAGACCATGTAAAGATAATTCTATGTGACGATTTGCCGCTTCTGCCTGCTTTATTTTCCCAAACAGCATCCCGGCAATCATTTTGCTGTCGCATGAGAGCAGTTCCCGATCATTAAGACTGATTCCAATACTTCCTGTAAGACCTGCTACTTCTTTCCGGGCTTCTTCTAAAGTGTCAGCAGAGGTAACGGCAGCTTCAATCGCCATCATCCGGTTATTAAATTCATGCTGTCTTGCCCTAACCTGTGAGATCAATTCTTCTACAATAGGCACATACTGCTCAATCATGTGGATTCGCTTTTGCTCCTGCGTCCGACGCTGATGTAGGAACAGCAATATACTGTCCAGCAGCAACACCGCAAGGATCAGAATTATAATCACCCACAGATGGGAAGAATTCTATCCACATCAAAAGAGAGGATAGAAAGCACTGCCATGAGAAGGACAGCGATATTGGCAGATACGATCAGAATTGTAAAATCGCTTCTTTGGACGAGCTGATGGATTAAGCCGAAAAGTGGCGTGAACTCCAGTACGACTATAAGGCACAACGCCGCTATACGGCTGCCCAACAGGAGTAAAATATCCGTAGCTCCGCAGGCAGCAAAAAGAACCGCGCACAGGCATTTGACGAACAGGAAAACGGAGAAGGCTGCCATTGTGCCGCAGAAAACCGTTCCGCTGGATTTGGAGCCGAAGCAAATACTGCTCAACAACAATACTGCAAAAAGCAAAAACAGCAATCCAACAATATTGTCTGCTGGTAGCATTTCAAAACCTTCGCTGCGGAAAGATGCCGTCATATTTGCGCCAATAGAGAAATCCATTCTCGTCACAACACAAAGAACAAGAAGAATAGGAAAAATGAAAAAATCCTTTGCCTTTATTTCTGCTTTTTGCCGGAAAACGACTTCACAGCAGAGAGCCAGTATTCCCGCATCCAATCCTAACTGTATCAGATTCATTAGAAAGTTCATGCTTACCCCCATAATTCGGCCTGATATTTATTTCCGATGGGGATTGTATCTGTAAATCCTTTCAGAAAAATCTTCCGCTCGGATTTGTCAATTTTCTCGATATGGGATTTGTTCACGGCATAACTCTTATGGCACTGAACAAATGCCGGATCATCAAGCAACGCCAATAAACCAGACAAAGTGTACCCGGAAATCGTATCTTCTTTGATGCCGGACAGACGGCTGATGGTATGGATCACAAGTTTTTTTCCAAAGGCTTCGATATAGGCAATATCCTGTGTAACATATTCTAAGATAAATTGCTTCTGCTCAATCTGGATGGTTTTGGCTTGTTGGTTCATCTGTTTAGACAATCCCAGCGCGTCACGAAATGCCGCCACAAATTCTTCTTCGCCAAATGGCTTTACAAGAAAACTGTAACACTTCACATCTCGATAAGCTGAAAGTTCTTCTCCTGCCAATGCCGTTTCAAAAATAATCGGCGTATATTTATATTCCGGCAATTCGCGGAGCTGCTTTGCTAAGCTGGTTCCTTTATAGTCCTCTAACTGAATATCAAGGATAAAAAGGGAAACATCGTTCGCTTTTGCGTATTGCAGGGCATCGCCTGCTTCGGGAAAAAGAAACCACGTCCAATTCAGCGAATATTTTATTGATATATCGGATTATCCTTTTTACTGCATCTGGATTATCCTCTACTAATAATATTTTACTCATTATGATGGTTCTCCACTATTATCTTTGAATTTTACAAATCAATTATAGTATAATCTTTTTTCGCCCAAAGGTACAAGCAGCAAGGGTTGAAATTAGATAGTCAGGCAAACGAAATGATACCTTGTTCAAATAATGGCACCTGTCTTGGGCGCTGTCACAATGTTTTCCACTTCGGATTCCTCCTCACTTGATTGTTTTCTTTGACATAGTATATCCGACGACATCAAAAAAGTCAACGAGATGTAGCAACATTGTTGCTACATCTCGCTTGGCTGTGTTTGCAGAGAAAATTTGAAAGCGGGGGCAAAATACTCAATCAAGCAAGTTGCGATAAAGGAAGGTCACGATCTGCCCACGGGTACAGGTGCTGTCAGGCGCAAATTCCGATGCGCTGACACCGTTGGTCACGCCCTGCTCCACCGCCCATGCAACAGCCTGAGCAAAATCAGCACTGGCAGGTACGTCGGTAAAACTGCTATTCACGGACATCTTAGGACTTCCAGCCAGCTTCCAAAGATATGTAACGGCAGCGGCTCTGGTACAAGGCGTGCTTCCACTGCCTTTGGTCATCAGATCCTTCTCGTTGGCCCAGCACAGTGCTTTGTAGAACGGACTGGTTTCTGCCACATCAGATGCGGGACAAGCGGCGTTGGAGTTGGGAGAACCGTTGGCGCGCCACAGGAATGTCAAGATCTGCGCCGTTGTGCATGTATTGCCGGGACTAAAGGTGGTTGCACTCGTTCCGTTGGTGATCCCCTCTTTTACAGCCCAGCCGATGGCGGCTCTAAAGGGAGAGTTATCCGCAACATCGGTAAAACCAAGGTCGGTTTTTTCGATCCATTTTGCGTAGACAGTTGTATCCCGATCAAGATTTACTTCGCTGACGGCCTTAGTCAGTTCTTTGTCGGAGAACCATCCGGAAAAGGCGAAGCCAGCTCTGGTCGGCACATAAGAGGTCAGTTTGACCGGCTTACTGGTTTTCGCCGTGATCCCCGTGATCTCAGAGCCGCCGTTAGAGTCAAAGCTCAGTTCAGGAAGTCCGATCACACCCGTTCGGAACAGCGTGTTATCAAAAACGCCGTTCATATTGGGATCGTTCAAAATCGTATCATAAAGTTTTCCACGCTCTGTTGTCCAGACATTGCCGTTCAAACCTGCCCATTTCATGTATCCTTCCAGATAGTCCTTCTGGAGCTGCTTCCAGTTGCTATAGCGGCTGCAAAGCGTTTCGGCGGCAGGCTGTACCATTGCCAGTGCTTCCGCGTAGGTCACATATCCGGACAGATATCCCCACTGCGCCAGATGGCTTACGCGGCACAGATCCCATGTTGTATTCGATGCGATAAGTGCTTTGGCTTGAGCAAACAATCCTTCTCTGTTTGTGATGCCCCAATCCGTCGCCAGCGGCGTGCGGCCAAAGTCCGGGCCTGTGGTGTGGATCCGATCTGTAACCGCGCTCCCCACAGCCATCGCACCATAGCGTACTTTGCCGCCAAACAGATTTGCTTCCTTGGGATTGTTTTCGTAGAGGAGCAGAGCGCCCATGCTGATTGCCCATTGCTCCAAATTAGAGCTTCCGGCTACAGACTTATCTTCCGTAATTTCAATCAGTTGCTTGTCTTTGCTTCGTGTAACGGTCTGTCCAAACCAATCTGCCAGATCGTCTACTGAGACATAGATCTGGTTACTTTCCATAAATGGCACCACTGTCAGCGTAGTCGCTGCTCCGTTGATGTAAGCAGTTTTGCTGTTAGGTGTAAGTGTGATCGTATCACCGGCCCGGGACACGATGGCTTGCCCAGAAGTTGTATTTTGCGCTACCACTGCACCCATCAGTTCCGCAAGGCGGCGCACCGGCACCATCACCTGATCGTTCCGGATGCAGGCCCCTGCCGTATCCATGTAATCACTGCTGATCCGCACATGACCCGGATGAACCAGATCTCCGTCCAGCGTAACAAAAACAAGATCCTTGACTGCCTTCAATCCGGCAGTGGGAACACCGTTGTCGGCACCCCAATCCAAAAGCTCCGCCATGGTAAACTGCTCATACCCCAGCAGGTGCTCCACAGCACCAAAAACCATTTCACATTGCCATCCGATGCGGTGGTAAGGTCGCAGCTGAGCATATTGAGGCGGGCATTCCATACATACGCCTGATAAACGGCAGCTTCATCGTTTGCCCCCGCGTAATAACATGCCATTTCAAAAGCAGTGCTGGAGGGGACACGATTCCCCTTGGCCACGGCATTGAGAGCAAACTTCAGTTTGATCAGTCCTAACTCGAACTGGACGCTGGGAGAGGTAGACCGACTCAATGTTTCACATTCTTTATAATACGTTTTTCCGTATGCCGGTGCTTCTCCGCCGGATTGTGCGTAATTTCGCAGAGTGGTAATGGTGTTCCACATATCAGACTGATAAGCCGCGCCATCGGAGAAGGTCACATACTCGGACTTGTCGATCCACGAAGGGGCGGTGGCTGTCTGTGCTGCGGAAGCAGATGGGATCATAGTAAGGGAAAGTGCCAGACAAACCATGCAGGCAGTGACACGAGCGAAAATGCTTTGAAGCCGTAAAGTTTTCATTGTTGCCTCCTCTTATTATTTTGAGTCTACAGCAGAATTTCAAGAAACGATCACGTGGAGAGGACAAAGAAGATGTTTTCGGCAGTGTATTCGTCCTGGTCTTCTTCAAATCCATCGCCTTCTTCAACCAGCTCCTTGTACTTTGCCTCGAAGCTAAAATCGAACGGCCTTCCCCGTCCAAAAATCGGCTTAAAAAGTTCGATTTTTCATACAAAACCGTTCCCGCAAATATCGCCAAAAAGTTACCGTCACAACGCTGTTCCCAACCGTTCCTCATTACGTTTTTCAACTTCTCACAAACGGCCCACGTTCGCTTTCATTCCCGAAAGTGGGTACACACTCGGCTTTCGGAGAAAAGATCGCACACAAAAGGGCTTACACGCCGAAACAGGGGCCTTCCTCCCTCGGCCACAGCACGGTCTTGTGCCGTCAGCGAAATTCCTTTAGTCCTCCACGCTTTTATATACATACATTTCCCGGTTCACTGTGAACCCTCAACACCAGCAGAAGAGAAAAATCTGTCAAAGCTGCCGTCTCAAACTCTATCTCAGACCATCTTTCATCGCGTTTTTCAACTTCTCCCACAAACGGCCCACGTTTGCTTTCACAGGCGAAAGTGGGTACTCACTCGCCTTCGCCAACAGGACCGCAC
>VOFB01003797.1_pt1 | contig 24559 bp, 43 predicted proteins | sample 5384141 | NCBI WGS metagenome assembly VOFB01 (sample SAMN12384721, study PRJNA508395) | human gut metagenome | isolation source: healthy gut A | host: Homo sapiens | reverse complement strand
TTCCTGCGTTCTGGGATGAGGATGAAATGCATATATCATCCTGTGGTTATGCGAAAAGAGCCACGCGCATGGCTGGTAGATACGGTAAACGGCGATGAATGGTTCCTTCATTTTCAGGATCGCGGACTTTACGGACGTATTGTCCATATGCAGCCGGTCGTATGGGAAAATGACTGGCCGGTCATGGGGATCAATGCAGTGGATGGCTGTGGGAACCATGTATCATCCATAAAAACCAAATACCGGAATCACAGAGAAACCTTGTTACCTTGCGGCGGGAGATGACTTTTTCATCGGAAAAACTCGGCTTGCAGTGGCAGTGGATTGGCAATCCGAAGGATGATTTTTATTCTTTGAAAGAGAGAAAGGGATTTTTGAGATTATACTGTAAAAATCCATCCGGAAAAGCGGAGCCGATCCTCTGGGAGTGTTCGAATGTGCTGACGGAAAAACTGGTCTGCCCATATTTTAGAGCGTCTGTCTGTGTTGACATTTCAGCATTGTCTGAACAGGAGCAGGCGGGAATGGTCATGATGGGCGGTCACTATGCATATCTTGCAGTCCGCATGATCAGAGGTCAGAAACGTCTGATCCTTGGAAAATCTTATGACGGTGAGGATGGAATGCGCGAGAAGGCAGAGCAGCTTTTGGTACTGCCGGAGGAACAGGAAAAAAGTTTATCTGATCTTTGCGATGCGCGAGGAAGATAACGGTAGTGTATTTCATTGTTATTATTCATTGACTGATGATACGGATCAGCTTCCTGGACGGAGGTGCGGGCAGAGTTCACACCGTCTGACCATACCTGGGTCGGCGCAAAGATCGGTCTGTTTGCGAATATTGTTGGCGATAAAGAAGCCGGCGGTTATGGGGATTTTGAATATCTGCACGTAGAGGCATTAGAAGATTAATATGGGGCTTTTGAGAGAGATTAGAACAGAAAAAATTTAGATGGTGTGATCCGGGAACTGACGGAAAATCCAACCTGTATTGATGATACGACGGAAAAAGGTGTGCCGCTTGCGTTATATGCCGCAGAACTTGGAGATTTTCCCGTTGTAAAATATATTGTCGAGTATACGAGAGCAGTATGAACACAATGGATGAAGACCACCGGACGATTCTGCACTATGCAGCGAGATCCGGGAATCTGGAGCTGAACCGGTATCTGGTGGAGAAGGTCGGAATGGATATTACTGCCGGTGACAGATGGTGTGTGACACCATATCAGATTGCATATGAAAGAAAAGATGAAACTTCTTTCTTATTATAAAGAGCGCATAGGTGCATCTTATGAGGAGATGTATCATAATCCGATACGCCGTGGCATGTTCCCGGATCCATCAATTGTGAGAGTCGGGGAAGACTACTATATGGTGAATTCCTCGTTTATCTTTTTTCCGTGTATCCCAATCTCACATTCGAAAGATCTGATCCACTGGGAGATCATCGGCCATGCGGTTACAGAGCCGGAGTGGGCATCACTGGATGAGCTGGAGGGCGGCAGAGGTTACTGGGCACCGGATATTTCCTATGATAATGGGAAATTTTATATCACGGCAACTTATAGACTGAATGACACAGGAACCGTATACCGCAAACAGATCGTGGTGAGCTCAGAGAAACCGGAGGGACCGTACAGTAAGCCGGCAATTATCGATGAAGATGGAATCGATCAGTCCATCTTTCACGAGGATGGCAGACATTATATGCTGTTAAACCGCGGGGCGAGGATTTTAGAACTGAATGATGACTGCACAAAGCAGATCTCTGAGGCAAAATTGTTATATTACGGAGATCAGAAACGTGCGCCGGAAGGACCACATCTGTTAAAAAAGACGGTTATTATTATCTGTTCTTGGCAGAAGGAGGAACCGGAATGGGACACAGGATTTCTGTTGCGAGAAGTAAGACACTTATGGGAAATTATGAACCGTGTCCACAACCCGATCATGCGGCAGATGGATGAGGGGCAGCAATCCAGAGATGTGGTCATGGAAAAAGCCGGTCTGCACACAGAACGGGGAGTGGTATATGGTATATCTCTGCGGCAGGATGATCGGAGATGGTTACAGTATGCTTGGCAGGAGACGGCACTTGATCCGGTAAGCTGGACAGCGGATGGCTGGCCGGTCGTAAATGGATTAAAAGGTCCTTCTGTTTTGCAGAAAAGACCGGATCTTCCGGTGTGGATGCCGGAAGAAAGAGCCGGATATTGGCTGGAACCCAAAATGGATGACACCACGTGCACCGGAGCCGGAAGGAACCGTTTTCTCTCATCAGGAATCCGTATCAAAGGGAGCCGTTTTCCACTCAGAGATGTGGCTGCTAAAATATTTTATTGCAGAGACAGACTTCGTTTTGTTTTACTGCGGAAACGGAACTTGTGATACCGGGACTTACAGGTGGTCAGGAAGCAGGTTTAGTCTGTTATTATGATGAAAATACATGGGTGTGTCTTGCAGTCTGCAGGGAAAATTCTTATTATATCCAGGTAAAAAGAACATATTGGGGATAAAGATGTTCTGCATGAGAGACAGATGCTTCCATGTGATTGTTCAGGAAAAAGATCAGCCTGAAAGTGGAAACAGAGTATTTAAAGCGGCGTTTTTACTTACCGGCTGCAGGGGAAGAAAAACATATAGCAGCAGAGATTGCGAATGTTTATTATCTATGCGATGAAGGAATTCATATGGGTAAGCGCTTTACCGGAGCAATGACAGGTATTTATGCGGTTGCCGGAGAACACAAATTGTATGCAGATTTTTTTAATTTTATTTATCAGGATATCGAAGCATAAAAAAGTCAGTATCAGAAAAAACGAGGGAGACAAATGGAAACAAAAAGACAGGAAGATATCAGAAAACTTATGCAGATGCCGGAAGAGGCGATTGCTTCTCTGAATGAATCAGAGGCAGACCGGCTGGAAGACTAGCAGTCATGTTTTATAAAGAAACAGGAGATGGAGTATATAAGGAGAAAGCAGAACAGATCCGTGCAGCGCAGGGCGAATTGCCGGAGGATATCTGTGCCATGCCTTTTTATGGAATATGAAACGGTATGTGGGAAAAAAGAGCGGTACAATAAGATCGTTGACCGGATGGAAGATGAGGCGTCAGCCGGATTTGCCGATGCAAAAGCAAGAAATGCATATTTAGCAGCCCTGGTGGATGTGATTGATGGAATCAGTTTTGAGATTTATGAAAAAATACCGCACTTTGACCGCAGTTTATAAACGCGTATTAAAGGATGCGTTAGCTGAGGAGAAGAAACAACGGAACTTGCCTATGCCATATTAAAGGGCTGCAATATTGAATTTTGCTGAAAGAAAAATATGCAGAAACAGGTGCTTTAATGGCAGGGCATCTGAAAAAATACGGGCATGACAGATCAGACGGAATATCTGTCAGACATTACAGCAAGAACAATAGAACAATATGATCTGCTTGCGATGGAACAGTCGGAATAGGGAGGAAAAGAGTCATGGAAGTAAAACTGATTATGAAATCTGCCCGCAATGCGGTCATTGAAATTGCAGATGGTGGAATTTACAATACAAAAAGAAACATATCATGTTCTGCTGAACGGTGAAGAGGTATTTTCAACGGATACGGTTATAAATTCATTGTTTGATTTAAAAACCGCAGACTTCCTATGAGGTTTCTGTAAGAACAGCAGATGGTACCGAACTAGAACGGTATCGTTTGTTACAGCATATGAATTTGTCACATTAAATGTCCGTGATTTTGGTGCCACAGGCGATGGAAAACAGGATGATACGAAGTTTATACAGGCAGCGATCCTAGCCTGTCCGAAGGAAAGCCGTGTGCTTATTCCAAAGGGAAGCTATCGCATTACCAGTCTGTTTTTAAAAAAGTAATCTGCGCCTTGAGCTTGCAAAGGGGAGCAGAACTTATCGCAGATACAGACAGGGCGGTCTATCCGAAATTTCCTGGTATGATTGAAAGTTATGATGAACAGGGTGAATATAATTTAGGAACGTGGGAAGGAAATCCATTACCGATGTTTGCCGGCATCATCACCGGACTGGATGTAGAAAATGTATTGATCTACGGAAGAGGAACGATAAATGGCAATGCTTCAAAAGAAAACTGGTGGAAAAATCCGAAAGTCATGGTAGGAGCATTCCGCCCGCGTCTGTTTTCTTAAGCCATTGTCAGAATGTGACACTTTGTGGTGTAACTTTCAAGAACAGTCCGTCCTGGACACTGCATCCGTATTTTTCAGATAACCTGAAATTCTACGGACTTACGATCAACAATCCAAGCGATTCGCCAAATACGGATGGCCTGGATCCTGAATCATGCAAAAATGTAGATATTGTCGGTGTGAAATTCTCACTTGAGATGACTGCATAGCAGTTAAGTCTGGTAAGATCTATATGGGAAAGAAATATAGGACACCTTCTGAAAATATCCATATCAGACAATGCCTGATGGAAAATGGTCATGGTGCAGTAACAGTCGGAAGTGAGATGGCTGGCGGTGTCAAAAATCTGGTCGTGGAAGAATGCCGGTTTTACGATACAGACCGGGGACTACGTATCAAGACACGCAGAGGACGGGGAAAAGATGCCGTTTTAGATCAGATTATTTTCCGGAAAATCGATATGGATCAGGTTATGACGCCGTTTGTGATAAACTGTTTTTATTTCTGTGATCCGGACGGCAAGACCGAGTTTGTCCAGAGCCGTGAAAAAATGCCGGTAGATGATGGTACACCTGCGATCTTAAGACTTGATTTTGAAGATATTAAAGCCCAAAACTGTCATGTGGCAGCTGCATATTTTGATGGACTGCCGGAACAGAAAATTGAGCAGATCATTATGAAAAATATTACAGTGACATATGCTAAGAATCCGAAACTCCGGCGTTCCTGCCATGTCTTCCGGTGTGGAAGAGTGTACAAAGAAGGGAATCTTTGCGCGCAACATCAAAGAACTGGTATTAGAAAACGTGGAAATAGAGGGACAGGATGGAGAACTTCTTGTTACAGAGGGAATTGACCATTTCGTGCAGTAGAACAGAAAGAGGAAAACATATGCAGTTAGGAATACGTTTACATGATATCAAAAAGCACCACTTGAGGAGCGCCTTGCAATCGCAAAGGAGCAGGGGTTTTTGTGCGGACATCTGGCACTCTCAAAAGTAATCACGGAATATCCGGTGGATGATGGGGCACTGACTCCGGGGTATGCAATGTACTTGAAAAAATATTCGCAAAAAACGATCTTGATATTGCCGTAGTGGGATGTTATTTAAACCTTGCAAATCCAGATGAAGGACAGCTTGCAAAGATCACACACCGTTATCTGGCGCATATTCGGTTTGCATCACTGCTTGGCGTCGGGGTAGTCGGAACAGAGACAGGTGCTGTCAACGAGGCATATAAGTTTGAGGAAAAAAATCACTCGGATGAGGCGCTGGATATTTTTATACAGAATGTGAAACCGGTGATTTCCTATGCAGAAAAAAATGGGCGTTATTTTTGCAATCGAGCCGGTGTGGAAACATATCGTATGCAATCCGAAGAGAGCGCGGAAAGTGCTTGATGAGATCGCGTCTCCAAATCTTCAGATCATTTTTGATCCGGTCAATCTTTTGGATATCAGCAATTATCAGAACAGGGATGTGATCATAGAAGAAGCGATAGAGCTGCTTGGAGATGATATTGCAATGGTCCATATGAAAGATTTTGTGGTGCAGGATGGGAAACTGGTGTCAGTCGCTGCAGGAACAGGTGAGATGAACTATGAGAAGATTATTCGTTTCATTAAGGAGAGAAAGCCGTATATACATGTGACGCTTGAAAATACAACGCCGGAGAATGCAGTACAGTCTAAAGAATATATTCAGGGATTGTATGATTCGTGCCGGATTTAAAAGAAGTTTTTTAGAAAAAATCAGGCTGGGAAGAAAGTAGGATTGCATTCCTGTGATATAAGATGTAAAATAAAATTGATAATATAAAAAAGAGGAGAATAAAAATGTTAAGAAAACAGACAAAAAAGATTTTAGTTGTTATGCTGTTTGCGCTGACATTAGTTCTTGCCGGAAGAGTTGATGCGAATGCACAGACTGCTGCACCGGCAGGCGTGAAACAGGTAAAAGCGGGCAGCAGTTCTGTAACAGTGCAGTGGAACGCTGTTATGCAGAATGATATCTGCTATTATTACCGCGTCAGTGATGATGCAGGCTTTAAGAGCAATACCACCAGAAGCAAACGTAATTATAATGCATCCGAAAGTTATATTTCCGGTCTTTCTGCGGGAAAGAGTTATTATGTCCAGATCGGAACATCTACAACAAAATCATCCAGTGCACCGGATGATACTGCATGGTCAAAAGCGATCGAAGTTGTGACAGTTCCGGAGCAGGTGGTATCGAATTCTGTAAAACAGACCGGAGCAGGCACGACATCCATTTCGCTGAGCTGGCAGGCTGCTTCCGGGGCAAACTGTTACAAACTGACCTGTTATCAGAGTGGGAACGAGCGAAAACAATGCATCAGAGATTGTTTCCAAAAAGAACAGTGTCAAGATCACAGGATTAAAAGAAGAACAGTCGTTATCAGGGACATATTTATGCAGGAAGAACAAGCAGTACAGGTTATACCGCATATGCAACTTCCGGTGGTTATTATTCAAATTCAGCAGTGACACCTACTAAGATCACAGGTGTAGAGAACACGGCTTTTTATCCGGCATCAAATGCTGCATATTTTGAATGGAAAAAAAATGCAAATGCTGCAAATGGTTATGAATATATTATTTATGACAATTCCAAAAGAAAATTTATTCGGGCTCACGTACTTCAAACTGTGCCTCATTCCGTGTTTCTGATGTTTGATTTCCACATTCTATTTGATCTTCTATGAGAATGGCTGACATTATTTCCGAAATGAGCGCCCTTTCCAGAAACTGCACATTTTGCCATATTTTGCACCTCCTTGCATTGCTTTCACTAAGTCTATGCCTGTACTATCAGACTCACAACATGTTTATTCTAACAGATTCAAAAACATATATTGCAAGCAAATTTTAAAAAAAATATTAAAAATAGTAAACAGGACTAGGAATTTTGGTAAAAAGCGGTTATAATAGACAATAAACTAGCGTTAATATGGCTTTGAAAGGAGTCAGTCAGGAACGTATATAAAGAAAGGCATGAATGGACATATGGAGACCCAGTGGGGAAAAGTTTCAATAGACCCGGAAGTAATTGCATTATATGCAGGCTCTGTAGCGGTGGAGTGTTTTGGCATCGTAGGCATGGCTGCTGTCAATATGAAAGACGGTCTGGTGAAGTTATTGAAGAAAGATTATTTGACACATGGTATTAATGTAGCGATTGACGAGGATAATAAGATCACGATTGATTTTCATGTGATTGTATCTTATGGTGTCAGCATCAGTACGGTTTCCGACAATTTAATCGAGACGGTAAGATATAAGGTCGAGGCGTTTACCGGACTGGAAATCAAAAAAATGAATATTTACGTCGAAGGCGTGCGTGTAATTGATTAAGGAGGACATAGAAAGTGGAAGTCACTACAATAAATGCTGAACTTTTTGCCAGAATGTTTCTGGCAGGAGCTAACAACTTAGGGGCTAAGAGGGAATGGATCAATGAGCGGATGTTTTCCCTGTTCCGGATGGAGATACCGGTACAAACATGTCAATGACAATTATGTCAGCAGCAAAGAAGTTGCTGCCCTTGAAAAACCGGACCATGAAGTCACTGGCAAAGGCAATTTCTTCCGGTTCCCTTCGTGGGTGCAAGAGGTAACTCTGGTGTTATTCTTTCACAGCTGTTCCGTGGTTTTACCAAGGTGATCGCAGAATATGATGAGATCAATGTACAGATTTTTTCAGATTCTTTCCAGAAATCAGTAGAGAGACTGCATACAAGGCGGTTATGAAACCGAAAGAAGGAACAATCCTTACTGTTGCAAAAGGAATGTCTGACCGTGCGTTAGAACTTTGTGATGATACCGAAGATCTGGTAACCTTTTGTGAAGAAGGTGATCAAGGAGGGAGACCGTGTTTGGATCTGACACCGGAGATGCTGCCGTATTAAAGCAGGCAGGCGTTGTTGATTCTGGCGGACAGGGTCTGATGCAGGTATTAAAGGGTGCATTGATGCATTCTCGGGAAAAGAGATTATTACATTGAGGGCGCTGAAACAAACCGGCACCGGAGAACAGGAACATCCTTAATATCGAAGCGCAGGCAAATCAGGAGATCAAGTTTGCTTACTGCACAGTTTTTGATCATGTTAGAGAAACCGATCACGGACAAACAGGAGAATGAGTTTAAGTCTTATTTAGAGACGATCGGTGATTCCATCGTTGTTGTCGCAGATGATGAGATCGTAAAGGTACATGTACATACCAACGATCCAGGACTTGCAATGCAGAGAGGACTTACCTATGGTTCCCTGACAACGATCATCATTGAAAATATGAAGTTAGAGCGTGATGAGAAGATTTCCGCCCTGAAAGAAAAAGAGATGCAGTCAGCAGGAACTGCCGGAGGCAAAAAGAAAAGCAACCCGGCAGCCTCCAAAAAAAAGAGATGGATTTATTTCCGTCAGCATCGGTGAGGGAATCAACGAGATCTTTAAAGGTACTTGGTGTCGATTACATCATTGAGGGTGGTCAGACCATGAACCCAAGTACCGAGGATATGTTAAATGCCATTGAAAAAGTAAATGCAAAGACTATCTTTTATCTTGCCAAACAACAAAAACATTATCCTGGCGGCTAATCAGGCAGCTTCCCTGACTGAGGATAAAAATATTCGTTGATGCCGACAAAGACGATCCCACAGGGTATTACAGCACTGATCAACTATATCCCGGACAGCACGCCGGAAGAAAACGAAGGAGCGTATGAAGTCTGAGATCGGTGTGGTAAAGACCGGTCAGGTTACTTATGCAGTTCGTGATACGGTGATCGATGACAAAGAGATCAAACAGGATGACTTTATGGGTATCGGCGATTCCGGTATTCTTTCCGTCGGCACAGATTTGAGCCGACAACGTGAGATGATGATGAAACCAGTGATCGATGAGGATTCTGCGATCGTCAGCGTATATTATGGTTCTGACATGAAAGAAGAAGATGCAAACGACGCACTGGGAAAAGATCGAAGAGGCATTCCCAGATGTAGAGGTTGAGGTACATTATGGTGGTCAGCCGATTTATTACTATGTGCTCTCCGTAGAATAAAATGGAGTATGAAAATGAGAAATTCATCCATTTAAGAGAAATCAAAGGCGTCGGCGAAAAACAGAAGAATTGTTTTTTCTTAAAATATAGGAGATAATTCGGGATATGATTCCTTCATTATCCCAGGACTTATATGCAGTATCCGGAGGCAAAACATGTGATGAAGTGGTGGAGGGGGAACTGCGGCAGTCATGGCAGGATCACAAAGACTCCGGTTGTGAAGAAGGTGCGCACCATGCAGATCACCGTCACTTCGATTGTCGAGATGGGAAAACGCAATGGAACTGGTCTGGTTTCGGATGCCTTATATCAAAAATAATTTAAAAGTCGGGAGCAAAATTATGTTTTTACGGCAAAAGTCAACACAAAAACGGAAGGTTTGTCATGGAACAGGCAGCAATTTTACGCCGAAGAACAGTATGCTTCCATGGAACAGGTGTTTTTGCCGGTATACACACTGACCGAAAGGATTATCAAATCAATCTTATGCTGAAAGACGGTGCGTGCGGCACTTGGAGACGAACACTTGTTTATGGATTATCTGCCGACATGCATCCGCGAGAAATACGGTCTTTGTGAGTATAATTATGCCATCCGCCAGATCCATTTCCCGGAGGATATGGAGACACTCATTGACTGCGAGAAGGACGGCTTGTGTTTGACGAATTTTTTTTTATTCTTAAACATGCAGTATCAGAAAGGAAAAGCACGTTAAAAGAAAAAAATCGAGTTTGTTTTTGCGGAAGATGATTTTACAGATGAACTGATAGAGAGCTGCCTTATGAACTTACCAACGCACAGAAAAAGGCACTTGTCGGATGTAAAACGCGATATGCGTTCCGAGACGGTCATGCAGCGTCTGATTCAGGGAGATGTAGGTTCCGGTAAAACGATCGTTGCGTTTCTTGCGATGGCAGACACTGCCCACAATGGCTGCCAGTCTGCAATCATGGCACCGACGGAGGTGCTTGCAAGACAGCATTATGAGTCCTATCAGAGCATGTGTGAACAGTTTGGACTCCATATTCCGATCGTGCTTCTGACACGGGTTCCATGACGGCAAAACAGAAACGCCGTGCATATGAGGCACTAGAGGTTTATTCGAATGCTATGATCATTGGGACACATGCGCTGATTCAGGAGAAAGCAATCTATCAGAATCTTGCGCTCGTGATCACCGATGAACAGCATCGTTTTGGAGTGCGTCAGCGGGAGACTTTTGCCGGAAAAGGAACAAAGCCTCATATTCTTGTCATGAGTGCAACTCCGATTCCGCGAACGTTGCCAATTATTATTATACGGTGATCTGGACATTTCCGTGGTAGATGAGGTGCCGGCAAAACGTCTGCCAATCAAAAACTGTGTGGTTGACCAGAGATACCGCCCCAAGGCATATGCTTTTATCGAACATGAAATACGGGAGGGACATCAGGCATATGTGATCTGTCCGTTAGTGGAAGAGAGTGAAAATATGGAAGCAGAAAATGTCACCGATTATGCAAAACGTCTGTGGGAAGAACTGCCGGAAGACATTGTGATCGGCGTTTTGCATGGGCAGATGAAAGCAGAGCAGAAAAATAAGATCATGGATCAGTTTGTAAAAAATGAGATCCAGGTACTTGTTTCGACTACGGTTGTCGAGGTCGGGGTCAATGTGCCGAATGCGACGGTCATGATGATCGAAAATGCAGAACATTTTGGCCTTGCACAGCTTCACCAGCTTCGCGGGCGTGTCGGACGAGGGGATGCGCAGTCATACTGCATTATGGTCAATGCCTCAGACAGCAAAAATTCCAGAAGCGTCTGGATATTTTGAATCAATCCAACGATGGCTTTAAAATTGCAAGTGAGGATCTGAAACTACGCGGACCCGGGGATTTCTTTGGCATCCGGCAGTCCGGTGAGATGCAGTTTGCCTTGCGGATATCTATCAGGATGCCTGTATTACAGCAGGCATCTGAGGAGGTGCAGGATCTTTTAGCGACAGACCCGGAACTATGCGAGGAAGAAAATATAAACCTGCAAGACTATCTGGAAATTTTCTTTGAAGATCAGAAGACCAGGCTCAATCTTTAAAAATTGATTTCATGATAGATTTCATTTAACGCCTGTAAATTGGAAATAATAATACGTTAAAAACTTTCCATAGGAAACACCCGTTGAAATGAATCCCGGATCATAGATCAATGGCTCGAAGAACCGTCATTTACAGCAAAATTATTTGCAGCAAAATTATTTGTGGCAAAATTATTTGTGGCAAAATTATTTGCCTGACATCTGTCTCTCCTGCGCCTCGATCATTTTCTTAACCATATAACCGCCGACAGAACCGTTCTGTCTGGAAGTAAGGTCACCGTTGTAACCGTCCTTTAAAGGTACGCCGATCTCGCTTGCTACCTCATATTTGAAACGGTCTAATGCACTTTTTGCTTCAGGAACGGCTGCTCTGTTAGATGAACGACTTGCCATAATAGTTTCCTCCTTTAGTGTGTGATACATCTTTTGTTTTATAAGATATCATTTGTATGATTTGAACAAACGCCTTTTGTTTGTTAATCATAGGTTCCGCGGCGTTTGTATATGGAATACACATGCAGTTTTTTTGAATCACGTTTTGTTTTTTCTTTGAAAATATGTGCGCTATTAAAAATATTTAAACATGAACATTTTTTATGAAAAAAGCAACAATTCCGCAAAAGTGATAAAAACTTTAAATTTTCGGAAAAATTAACAAAAGAATGAAAAGGCTGTTTGCGACAAAATATTTTATTGAATTATAATAAAATTTGTAAGCGCTTACAAAAAATATTTACAAATAGCTGGATTATATAAGCTATGATAAGAGTTTTTGTGATTTTGAACAATTGAACCGGCTCATAATACGCAAGGGGACAAAACACACGGGTAGAAGGAGAAAACTATGGATAAGATTGAAAAATACATCGATGAACTTTTAGAAAAGAGTACGCCGGATCGTCCAATCTGGAACATTGAAAAGATCATTTTACAGGGGAATAAAATCAACCTGGAATTACATCGATGGATGTATGATCAAGGCAATTTTAATGTATGCCATCACAAAAGATGAAAAATATTTTTCATTTGCGGATCATTTTATTGACTGCAAGGTCATGGAGGATGGTTCGATCGAAGGATATTCGGTGGAAGAATTAAATATTGACAATGTAAACGCAGGTAAGACGTTGTTTGAACTTTATGACCTGACAGGAAAAGAGAAATACCGCAAGGCAATCGATCTTGTTTACAGTCAGGTGCAGAAAATGCCACGTACAAAAGAAGGAAACTTCTGGCATAAAAATATTTATCCGAATCAGGTCTGGCTAGATGGCCTGTATATGTGTCAGCCGTTTTATATGGAATATGAGACTCGTTTTCATGACAAAAAAATTATGACGATATTTTCTGGCAATTTTTTAACGTTGAAAAATATGAGGGATCCGAAGACCGGATTTACTATCATGCGTATGATTCATCCAGAGCAATGTTCTGGTGTGACAGAGTAACCGGTCTCAGCCAGAACTTTTGGCTGCGCGCACTGGGCTGGTTTTCCATGGCTCTGCTTGATACGTTGGACAAAGCGGATGCATCTGTCAGGGAACCTTACGAAAAATTAAACAGATATTTGTGGAGCTGATGGACTCTATGTTAAAATATCAGGACGAAAGTGGTATGTGGTATCAGGTTGTCAACTTCGGCGGCATGGATCGCAATTATCTTGAGACAAGCGGAAGCTCGATCATGCGGTATTTGTGAGAAGTACTTATCGGAAGATGAGAATGGTGAACTTCATTTAGACGGAATCTGTCTGGTTGCAGGACTAGGCGGTGCGAACAGACGTTCCGGAACTTTGATTATTATATGTCCGAACCGGTCGTTAAGGATGACGCAAAGGGCGTTGGTCCGTTTTTACTTGCTTATACAGAGATGAAACGATTGGAAATGTAAAATAAATCAGAACATTTGCCGGCAAAGGAAAAAGGAGCAGATATGAGCAGTAGTAAACAAACAAAATTTAGTGGAACAAAGGCAGCAGGCATAAGTATTCTTGCACTTTGTCTTCTGGCATTTTCGCAGCTTTTGGCACTTCTGATCGGAAATATGCTGGTGGCAGGCGGAATGTCAGCGGTGACAGGAAATATTTTCACTGGAATTTTATATGTGGGTCTGGTACTTGGAGGAGTCTTTCTGATCTGTAAAAAATGTTAAAAATACCAATGGCAGATTTTAAGATCGGGAAACCGGATCTGTATCCGTTTTGGATCATCGCCGCTTTTGCAATGCCACTGTTGGTGATTCTGATATACCAGTTATTTGCAGGAACGTGGCAGCAATCAACCTTAGAAGCAGAAACATTAAAACAGCTTGTTGCCGGAAGTGTTGCATATTTAGGATTGGCAACCGGAATCGTGGAAGAAACGGTATTCCGCGGAATTATTATGAGTTCGGTGGAATATGCATGGAACCGGAAAATTGCAGTGATCGCTCCATCTGTCCTGTTTGGCTGTCTGCATATTGAAGAAGGAATGAGTATTCCCGGAATGATCCAGGTAGTGATAGCAGGAAGTCTCGTTGGAATCCTGTTTTCTCTGGTGACCTGCTATACCGGAACGATCTGGTATTCTGCACTCATGCATGGAATCTGGAATTGTCTGATGATCGGAGGACTGATTCATATCGGATCTGCGGCAGATAGTGCGGTCTGGTATAATTATGTTCTTGATACCGATTCTTTTTTGTTGACAGGTGGAGATTTCGGTGTGGAATCTTCTGTTATTTCCATAGCAGCGTACCTGATTTTTGCAGTGATCGCATTTTTGTTACTGCAGAAAAGGAAAGAAGCATAAATTACTCAATCATTGTAAGCGAAAAAAACGCAGTCGTGAATCGTATAAAAATTCACGGCTGCGTTTTTTTCATGATAATGGTTTGGTTTGCGAAGCGTGTATTCTATTGCTTACGATGATAGTGTTTTGCACGCAGGTCATGGCGTATTGGATTATTGATTTATTCCACCAGTGTCAGACCGGAGATATCCGGGTGTACCGTCAGTGAGAAGTTGGTGTAATATACCACAAAACCCGGAGCACTTCCGTTTGGCTTTCACATTTTTCTTCTGGAGATAATCGATCTCGATCTTGTCACTGTCTCTGCCGCTGGAATAATAACCGGCAAGTTTTCCTGCCTCCTCAAACATACGGTCCGGCAGATCTGTCTCGTTATTTGTTTTCACAACGACGTGGGAACCCGGCATTCCTTTGGCATGGAACCACCAGTCGTTTCCGGTTGTCAAATTTAAATGTCAGTTCTTCATTCTGATAATTATTTTTTCCGACATACATATGATAGCCGTCTGAGGAAGTATAATGGAACGGTTTACTTTTGATCTTTGCTTTTTTGTCAGTGCGTTTCCGCTTAATGTAGCCATATTCCACCAGTTCTTCCTTGATCTGTACCAGATCGTCCTCGGTCAGGGCGATATCAAGAGATGTGGCAATGCTCTCTAAGTGGTCGATCTCAGATTTCGTTTCTTCAATCAGGTCGGTCAGTGCCTCGTAAGTACGTTTAATTTTCCATATTTATCGAAATATTTCTGTGCATTTGCTTTGGCGTCTAAGGTCGGGTCAAGAGGAATCTTTACGTTTTCGTTCGTATAGTAATTAAGCGCTTCCAGTTGTTTTTGCACCTTCCTCTAAATCGTAACCGTAGGTGTGGATTAGTTCACCGTATACTTTGTATTTATCCCTTTTTCTGTATCTTTTAACTGTTTCTGCTGGAGCTGGTATTTTTTACGGTTACGCTCTAACGCAGTGGACACAATTTTTCTTAAGTCGACAGATTTCTGGCGGATGCGCGTGTAAATATTTTTTGGAAGCATAGTATTCCTCCAGAACTTTGGAAATCGAATCGTATTCCGTCATGGTATAAGCATTCGTGTCAGCATGATCCGTGTTCTGCATAATTTTTTTGATCCAGAGCAGTGTGCACATATTCGGACAGACGAAAACAGGAAAAATCGATCGGTTCCCTGCCGCGCATGATGATGTTTGGACAGTAATTGTGATTTCTGACATCATCCATCATCCATGAAAAGTTATGGAACAGATGTTTTTGCCGTCTGCATCGAGCGAATCTACCGGCATATCTCCGTCGATCGAAGCACGGTAACAGATCTCGTTTGCAATCACAGGGCTGATCCCGGTAAAAGAGCCATAAATTGCCTTTGTGATGGAAACAGGTTTTTTCATGACAGATTTATCTATGCATTTTTTTATAAATAATCCAGTTATCAGCATTCCATCTGCGGTTACCCTTCGTTCCTGGTCAATACGCGCAAAATTCCCCCCCGCAGAATGCTTTTTCCCTATATATTTTTTAATCTGCTGATTTTCTATCCGCCTTTTTTTCACATAAAATCTGTTTCACTTTTTCTGTTAGCAGCTCATCGCAAAAAATCCGGTTTATGCTCTTTCGGCTTATACCACTTCCTGCAAAGTTCCGGCTTCTTCGGTACAAATATAACTCTCTTACATTAAAGCCTATGATTATCAGATTAAATATGGTTTCAACCGCATCTCGACAGTAACAGTGCTTTGCGTGATAATACGTTTTCAATTGATGGAAACCATTCTCCTCAATGTCCCATCTGCGGTGCATCATTTCCCATAATACCCGGTAGTCTGCCGCTTCCAGTGTCGTTACAAGCCACATGAAACGCTCTGTTTCTTTTCCGTTTTCTTTCCACTGCTCATGATACCGCACCACACGCAGTTTATATGGACACCCTTCCATCTCAAAACCAGAAAGATCCCATACTTCAATCTTCTTTTTCCCTTTCCAGAAAGATGCCTTTTTTCCCTCATCCTGTTTGAACAGATGCTCTGCATCCTGAAAAATCATTCTTCTTTCGTCTTTCAGGCGTATCACCCCTTCCAGACCATTTTCCTTCAGAGTGTTGATAAATGGAGCATTCAGATATAATGCATCCGCCACAATCACATCCGCAAAATGTCCATGCCGTTTCTTCAGCTGCTCAATCAACCTTTTTCCGCCTGTCAGTTCTCCTTCGTCTTTTCCAGAACCATCCCTTGGTTTTAACATTTCCTGCCCCAGAATTACGTGTGGCGATTTACCTGTAATCATGCACACCACACTCCGGTAAAAGTATTCGGTTTCCCCTGTGTGTTTTTTTCGGCTCAGACAGTTCGGACAGGATTTTTTTGTACTGCTGAATAATTCCACCCCATCAATACCTGCCGCAACATATCCGCCTATGGTTCCTTCCCGGAATACCCGGTTACGTTTTATGATATCAATCATTTCTTCATGTATGCTGCGTATTTCATCCGGGTTTATTCTGGAGAGAAGGTCGCGGACTGCATCAACTTTTGGAATCCTTCCACTGATACAGTTTTTCAGTCTTTTCGACATGCTTTCCGGGGTTGAAAAAATGGTATGGAAACTTTCATACTGCAGCATCAGAAAAAGCAGTACCGGCATGACAATGTTAAACAATGGAATAGATTTTCTTTTTCTTTCGTCCGTTAAACACTTGATTTTTTGCGGGATTTTATATACACTCTTCATATAAGTTAGCAGTTTCTTCAATGCTAATTTTTCATTCAGGACACCTTCTTTCGTATGTTTTGTTCCATAACATAATTATACAATAAAAGGTGTCCTTTTTGAGTGATTATACAGAAAAAAACAGTAATTTAATACCCCAAAATTGATATCCCCTGCTTTGCCTGGAATTCACAGGCAGAACAGGGGTTTTTATTTTTAAAGCGAAATCTCTGCTGATATGACCTACGGCATGCTTGCCTCTCAGAGCTGTCTCTTCTGACAGACATTGTTGACCAGCTTCATGAGAATTCTAAAAAGTTAATTCTGTGGAGCGTCTTACAAGACATCTCAACAAAGGAATTCCGAAAGATGCTCAAAAGTCATATCTGACCTTTGTTCGTACAATGGTTTCCAGCAATCCCATTATCCATATCGATGATAGTGATGTGATAAAACCGGAAGGCCGCAGGTTCGAGGCACTTGGACTTGTTCGTGATGGTTCTAAAAGCACTAATACTAAAACCGTTTATGAAAAAGGCTATCACGTAACAGAAGCCTGTGTTCTTACCGGCAACAATCATCCCGTGAAGCATATCTGTCTCATGTAAAAGTTCAGATAACCGCTTCTAAAAAAGATATTGACCTGGTGCTCGTCTATGGTTTAACCGAACATCCAATGATGCTTGCAACCAATAAAGATATTAAATCAAAAGAAGATGTAATCGCTGTTGCAAAGCAGTACTTTTCGAGATGGAAAATAGAGGAATATTTCCGCTGCAAAAAACAGATGTTTCAGTTTGAAAACTTTCAGTACAAAAAGCTGTCTGCCATCAATACGTTAAATTTTATATCACCTTATGCATGGCTTTTTCTTGCACATATATCTATGAAGTCAGAAACAAATGCCCTTAAGGTTTCAATTATACAAAAAGCAGACCCTGTAAAGGAAAAAGTATATTTCTGCTATTACCGGTTAGCTAAAGGTATCTCTGGCATACTATCGTATGCAAAAAGAAGGCGTCAGGCTATGGTTCCGGACAAAACGTCCGGCATATCGTCAACTCTGCCTTAAGCTGACCGCTTAGATAGATACAAGAATATATCTCCCAAAACCCGATTTCGGTGGGGCTTATTAAAGTACTTCTACTCACAGAACTTCCATTCCTAGCTCTTCAAAAAAGCGGAAGATTAGTGCTTTGGGAAGGTGTAACCACTTTTTGATTACATTTTATGGAAACTCAAGATCCTACTTTAAGCCAGAGATTTCGCTTTTAACTTTTTTATCCATGCATTTTTATAAATAATCCAGTTATCAGCATTCCATCTGCGGCTGCCCTTCATTCTTGGTCAATACGCGCAAAATCCCCCTATTTTTTTCCCTAGGTTTTTTCGGCTGATTTTCTCTATCCGCCTTTTCCATATAAAATCTGTTTCACTTTTTCTGTTAGCAGCTCATCGCAAAAAATCCGGTTTATACTCTTTCGGCTTATTCCGCTTCCTACAAAGCTCCGGCTTCTCCGGTACAAATATAACTCTCTTACATTAAAGCCTATGATTATCAGGTTAGATATTGTTTCAACCGCATCATGACAGTAACAGTGCTTTGCGTGATAATACGTTTTCAATTGATGGAAACCATTCTCCTCAATGTCCCACCTGCGGTGCATCATTTCCCATAAGACTCGGTAGTCTGCCGCTTCCAGAGTCGTTACAAGCCACATGAAACGCTCTGTTTCTTTTCCATTTTCTTCCCACTGCTCATGATACCGCACCACACGCAGTTTATATGGACACCCTTCCATCTCAAAGCCTGAAAGGTCCCTTGGTTTTAACATTTCCTGCCCCAGAATTACATGCGGTGCTTTTCCTATGGTCATGCACACCACACTCCGGTGGAAATATTCGGTTTCCCCTGTGAGTTTTTTCCGAGTCAGACAGTTCGGACAGGATTTTTTTGTACTGCTGAATAATTCCGCACCATCAAAACCTGCCACAACATATCCGCTTATCGTTCCATTCCGGAATATCCGGTTACGTTTTATGATATCAATCATTTCTTCATGTATGCTGCGTATTTCATCCGGGTTTATTCTGGAGAGAAGGTCGCGGACTGCATCAACTTTGGAATCCTTCCACTGATACAGTTTTTCAGTCTTTTGACATGCTCTCAGGGTCTGAAAAAAATGGTATGGAAGCTCTCATACTGCAGCATCAGAAAAAGCAGTACCGGCATGACAATGTTGAACAATGGAATAGATTTTCTTTTTCTTTTGTCCGTTAAACACTTGATTTTTTGTGGGATTGTATATTGAAAATGGATATCCCCTGTTTTTCCTGAAATTCACAGGCAAAACCAGGGATTATATTTTTTAAAAGCGAAATCTCTGTCTTTAAGCCAAGGATTACTTTCTGAGAAAGACCGAATATACTGTTTTCTCAGATTCGCAGGCATCAGGATTACAATTCCACGGACTATGACAGATGCCAGAAATTCCAGTAAATTAATGTATCCGCTATTTAACATGATTTTCCGAAACTCTGCCATATCTTTCAAGTATGAAACTCCTCCGCGCCTCGCATACATGCCATTACCGACTCTCATGTACACTAGCACTTCAGATAGATTATATCCCTTCATCCCGCCTGAGAGCATACGGAGCCATAGATAATAATCCTCAAATCCATGAAAATCCATGTAACTTCCAGCTTTTATGACATCACTTTTTTTATAACATAACTGCCGGATGATTAAAAAGGATTCCTTTTTTTTGCATATACCGCTATCTTTTCTGATGATTCCGGAACATATCTGACAGTACCTGCCTGTGCTGTATCATCCATAAATTCCTGCACAGCTCCACTGATAATCGATACATTATTTTGGGCAAAAAGCTTTTAACTGCCATTCACAACGCTCTGGAACACTGATATCATCGCTGTCCATTCGTGCAACCAGTTCATTTTTACAATAAACCAGTCCTTCTTTGAGTGCTTCTCCCAGTCCTCGGTTTTCAGGCAGTTGAACTATCTGAAAACATTCCGGATACTCCTGCTTTTTTTTGGAGTACCTGATTTAATTCATCCCCCAGCAATCCATCACATACAATCACGAAATCCTGCGGTGGTACTGTCTGGGAGAGCATGCTGTCAATGCTTTTTTGCAAATACTCAGCTTTTTCTTTTCTATATACAGACATTAAAACGGAATAATTCTGTTCTATCATTTATATCACCATACTTTTTCGTTTATAAACTATCCATGATCCGAAAGCAGCTTCGTACCATAATCCGCATCTGCTGCCCAGCCTTTTCCATATGGATTCTGCGGAATCGCAAGCCACTCCACGTATCTGGCTGTTCCACGCGATACATACTGAAAACGACTTATCCACACATGCATTATTCAATCCCTCAGTACTTGCATACGCTTTCAAGTGCTGTACCTGTGCACGGAGTCCGGTTCTTACGTCTGCGTAAGTCTCACCTGCCGCACCGCCACCGACTGCACCGAGTCCTCCAAAGTTACACTGACTCGGCTGCACATCTCCGCCGAATTGTAATCCTCCGGTCTCTAACATAACCTGCGCAAATAATACATCTGCTCTTACACCCTCGGCTTCTGCCTCTTCTTTTAAAATCTTAAAGAACGCTTCCGCGGAATCTGCTCCCTTGTCACGGTAAGTATCTGCCGGGAATGTATAACGTTTATTATAGTAAGATACCATCTGGTCGACCGTCACACTGCTTGTACCCATGATCTCATGCGCTGCAGCTTTTGCTTTTACCGCTGACCATGGTCCGTACATACGGATTCCGTTGCTTAAATCTTTGTATGCTCTTACTTTATAGTAATATGTCGTTCCCTGTACCAGATTGCTGTGTGTAAAGGATGTTGCACCAGAAGTCTGTAATGTGGTATAAGTTCCTTTTTCGCTGACCGCACCGGCAAGTTCATAGCCACTTGCATTTGCAACACTGTTCCATGAGATATTTAATACATTATTATCTCCGAGTGTGATAGAAGAAATACTTCCCTGTTTTAAGACTGCAACCTCTGTTACCTTACTATAACTTCCTCTGCCTGCACTGCCTTTGATCTTATAAGTTGCTGCAATTTTATAGTAATACGTATTGCCGCTCTTTACGCCCTTATCCGTGTAAGTCAGTGTAGATCCGGATGAAATTGAAGCGATCTTTTCAAATCCACTGTTTGACTTGCTGCTCCGGTAAATATCATACCCCTGTGCTTTTGAAACTTTCTTCCAGCCAAGTGTGACCTGATTTTGCTGTTACTTGTGATCTGGGAGAATACCACCTGTTTGATCGTCCATGCCTTCTGTGCTTTTGAGAAAGATGCCACACCGTTTTTTTAGCACTGTTGCTCTTATATGCACGAACCTGATAATAGTAAGTTTTTCCGGCTTCTAATGTTTTATCCTCATATTTTTTCGTATTTTTACCTTTGACCTGTCCGACCTTTTTATAACCACTGTCTTTTGACGTACTCCGGTAAATCTGATAACCGGATGCCCCATCCACAGCTTTCCATTCCAGTCTTACGGAAGTACTTCCGGTTGCCTTGACTGCTGTAATGGATGTAGTTTTTAATGTCTTTGCTGACACAACTGCCGAATCACCGCTGTATCCTTTTTTACCATTTACCTTGTTGATCGTCTCTACCTTATAATAATAGGTCTTTGCAGTTTTTACATTTTATCCTGATAGGTTGTTTTATTCTTTCCATTTACGGTCGCAATCACATTATAAGTACCATTCTTTGACGTACTGCGTTTGATCCGGTAGCCATAGGGCACCGCTCACTGCTCCCAGTTTACTTCAATCTGATTGCTTCCATTTGAAACAGCATACTTGATCTTCGTCTTTTTCGCAGTTCTTCCTTCCACGGATGCTGAATCACCACTGTAGCAGATATTGTCTCCTGTCTTTACCATCGTTTCAACTGTGTAATAATAGGTCTTTCCTGCTTTTACACTGGTGTCTTTGTAGCTGGTCGTGTTTCCGGATTTAATCGTCTTAACAACTTTGTAAGTACCATCTTCATCGGTACTTCGTTTGATACGATAACCATAAGCTCCTGTGATCTTATTCCACTTGATCGTCAGTGTCTTTTTCATTTGTGGATACGATCGATGTGATCTTTGTCCGTTTTGCAGTTTTTCCTGCCACCGCATCGGACGCACCGCCATATCCTTTCGTGCCACTGTTGACATTATAAGCCTCGACTTTGTAATAATAAGTTTTTCCTGGTTTTACCGTATCATCTGAGCAGGAAGTTTTTCCTGTTACTGTGTCGATCTTTTTATAACCGCTGTCCTTGCTTGTACTGCGGGAGATGATATATCCCTTTGCCCCACTTACCTTTTTCCAGGAAATTTTAATACTTCCTCATCCGAGGATGTGATTCCTGTAATTTTTGCTTTTGCAAGTGTCTTTGCAGATTTTGTGGAAGAATATGCACCGACACCCTGTCTGCCATTGTTTGTATTGTAAGCCTGTACTTTGTAGGTATATGTTTGTTATTGGATTTTACAGTATCTGTGTAAGTGAGTGTACTGCCGGATTTTACCGTGCCAATCTGATAAAATTTACTGTCACTGCTGTCCTGACGATAGATCAGATATCCCTCTGCTTTAAAACCTTTTTCCAGGTCAGGGGTAATCTTCTTTCCACTCTTTGCCTTGATCTTTGTGAGGTTTGTTTTTTCCTAATGCCACACCTGAGATGGGTTTAGAATACTCTCCTGCAGTTCCATCGTTAAATACCGGACGGACCAGATAGTAATATTTTTGTCCCTGCCTTTACGGTATCATCAATATAAGATGTAGCATCGATACTTCGTCAATCTTAGGATAGTTTGTATCATTCACGAGTATTACGATAAATTTCATAATAATCGACATTATCGAGACCTGTCCATTTAATCTAAGACTACCATCCTCTCTCGACTGCGTGTAATTGAGCGTTACGGTCTTTGCTCCTTTTTGTCAGTCCGAAATACTCAGCGATTGCAGTTGCATCCGCAACACCGAGTGCCTTTAATTTTTCATCAGAACTTAAATATGTATAATAATCATTTGCATTGTCCAAAAAGCATGCTCGATGATCAGACCAGGAATGCAATTATTTTTACAACGACGGATCAGACCGTAATAATCTGCTGCAGAACCATCCGGATATTTATCATAAGATGCATTTCTAATCAAAGTTCCACGATAATTCAATCCAAGTGCTGCCAATTTATCGCATATTTTCTTTGCAAGTGCCTGTCCATTGCCTCCTACCTGTGCATTATAGTTGCTGTTCGGATAATAAACTTCCACACCTCTCGCTGTTCCGTTTGCAGTATTTAAATGGAAACTTACTAACACATTTGCTCCCACATTCTTTGCAAGGTTTGCACGGGCATCAGACATGCAATATTATCTCCGCCGCCTGCCGGACAGCTTGCACTCTCTCTTGTCATATAAACAGTAATACCATTATAGGTAGATAATTCTTCTTTACAGTATGTGGCGATCTTAAGTGTCAGATCCGCTTCCTGTACTCCAAACCGGATGCTCCTGCATGGGTGCCATCATGTCCCGGATCGAGTACGACTTTCACATTACTGTTCGCACCTTTTAAGTTATCTGCAACACTGGCGACAGCCTCTGAGATTCCCTGCTCCAGCACATTTTCCACAGTGTTTTCGGAAATAACTTCTCCATCTGCGCTCATAGTAACAACATCAGCATCCACATCCGCATAGGCATCTTCATCATAAAGTTACCTGATCCGGGTTCGTCTCTGCCTGTTCATTGACACCAAATCTTACATCCATGCCAAGGTCTGATAGCAGGATTTCCTGTTTTGTTTTCTCCCTGTGTGTAAACTGCACGGAAGTGATCTGATACTCTCCTGCCTGTCCATTTTCTGAAAATCCATGGTAAACCGGATCATATCCTCTTCTATTCCTGCAGCTTTGTCTGATATGCTTTCCGGTGGTCAGATTCTTATAATTTAAGACGATATCCGAAAGCTGCTCATCGCCTGTTCCAAGACTTAAGACCATTCTGCGTTCCCGGTGTCTCAACGTACGGTGACTCTACCATCATGTAGTTAAGTTCTGCTGCCTGGACAGTCTCTGTCTCCGCAGTCTCCGTTTCGGTCGGCTCTTCCGTTTCTGTAGTTCCTGTTTCGGTCGGCTCTTCCGTTTCTGTAGTTCCTGTTTCGGTCTCAGTCGGCTCCCCGGTTTCCGTAGTTTCTGTTTCGATTGTTTCTGTCTCTGCCGGTTTCTCTGTTTCCGAAGTTTCTGTCTCTGCCGGCTCTTCTGTCTCAATCGTCTCTGTTTCGATTGTTACCGTCTCGGTCGTTTCTTCTGTCTCTGCTGTTTCTTCCGTTTCAGCTGCTTCTTCTGTCTCTGCCATCTCCGTTCCAGTCAGCTCTTCTGCTGCATTCCCAGTGTTTTCTGTCTGGGCTGATTTCTCCTGACGGTGATGTTTTCTGCGTGCTTTCTGTCTGAACTGCACTGTCTTCTGCTGCACGTACATCTGCAGGCAGTGCTGTCATACTCACGCAGACTGCCATGATTACTGCTAAAATCCTTTTTTCATTTTCCTTACCCTCTTGTATATTTTTGACACTATTTAATGTGTAATGTACCATATAACGCAATGCATTTAGCCGGTTCTTTCTATAAAACGGTAAACTTTCCACTGCATTT
>VOFB01001543.1_pt1 | contig 24574 bp, 33 predicted proteins | sample 5384141 | NCBI WGS metagenome assembly VOFB01 (sample SAMN12384721, study PRJNA508395) | human gut metagenome | isolation source: healthy gut A | host: Homo sapiens | reverse complement strand
TCAGCCCTCCGGGCTGCCAGCTCCCCCGAAAGGGGGAGCTTTTTGTTTGTACGGAGAAGTTTCCCGTTTCGTCAAAGCTCCTCCCTTGGGGAACTGGCAACGCCGCAGGCGATGACGGAGAGGGTTTACGCCCCATCCGTACTGTCCCCGTCTGCCGGCAGGGCAGCGGTCTGCTCGGCGGGGACGTGTGCGGCGGCGCGGGGCACGCCTTTGTACACCAGCGTCTGTTCCAACACCTCGGCACACACCGGGGCCGAAAGGCTGCCGCCGGCGGTGGTCCAGCTGTGGGGTTCATCCAGGCAGACCAGACACAGAAACTGCGGGTCGTCGATGGGCGCCACGGCCACAAAGCTGGCAATGCGGGCTTTTTCGTCGGCGCTGTCCAGCTTCTGGCTGGTGCCGCTCTTGCCGCCCACCCGGTAGCCGGAGATCTGCGCGTTGCGTCCGCCGCCGTACAGAACAACGGCTTCCATCCTCTCCCGCATGACGGCGGAAGTCTCCGGCTGGATCACCTGCTGTTTGCACACGGGGTCCCGGTGTTCCAGCACCGTGCCGTCCGGGGCCAGAATGTCCGATACGAGGTAGGGCTGCATCCGTTTTCCGCCGTTGACCACTGCGCACACGGCGGCGGCCATTTCCAGATAGGAGATCTTGCTGCTTTGCCCGAAGGCGCAGGAGGCCAGTTCCACCGGGCCCATACGGTCGGCGGTGTAATACTCGCTCTTTTTGGGTTCTGCCGGCAGGTCAATGCCGGTGGCCCCCCGCAGGCCGAAGGCGGCGAAGTAATCGCAGAAGGCCTCCTTGCCAAGCCGCGCTCCGATCTGGATAAAGCTCTGGTTGCAGGAATTTTCCAGCGCCTGCGTCACGGTCTGGGTCCCGTGGCGCTTGTGGTTGGCGCAGTGGAACCGGGTGCCCGCCACCGAGATGGACTCCCCGCAATAAAAGCTGGAGTTCCGGGTGATGGCTCCGGCGTCCAGCGCGGCCGCGCAGGTGATGAGCTTGAACACGCTGCCCGGTTCGTACAGGTCGCTCACGGCCTTGTTGCGCCACTGGGTCTGCTGGGCCAGCTGCAAGGCGGCCGCCCGCTGCTCCCCAGAGAGGGCATCTACGGCGGCGCGGGCAGCTTCGTCGTAGAGGACCCGCGGCTGGTTGGGGTCGTAGGCCGGGGTGGTGGACATGGCCAGCACGGCCCCGGTGTTCACGTCCAGCACGATGCCCACGGCACGGGCGGCCACATGGTGTTCCTGTACGGCGTAATTCAACGCATTTTCGAGATAATGTTGAATGTTGGCGTCGATGGTCAGCCACAGGCTGCTGCCCTCCACCGGGAACTGCTCGGTCTCGTAGCTCTGCTCCAGCGTGTAGCCCCAGGCGTTCACGGCGGTGAGCACCACGCCGTTCTGCCCGGTGAGCTGCTCGTTGTATTCCAGCTCCAGCCCGCTCACTCCGGCGTTGTCCACATTGGTAAAGCCCAGCACCGACGCAAGAAACTCCCCTGCGGGTACCAGCGCTTGCTGTCCTGATTGATACGGATGCCGGTGATGCTGTTTTCCTCGCAGAAATCCCGCACGGCATCCGCCATGGAACGCTCCACCCGGTAGCGCAGCAGACAGTCGTTGGAGGCGCGGTCCCGAACTTTTCCAGCAGGGAGGCTTCGTCCAGCTCCAAAATCTGCGCAAGACCGTGGGCGGCCAGCTCCAGTTTGTCGGCAGGCATCTCCCGCGGGCTGGCCCGCAGGGTCCAGCAGCTGCTGTTGGCCGCCAGCAACACGCCGTCGGCACTGTAGATGCGGCCCCGGTCGGCGGGCACCACGGTGTCCCGCAGCTGCTGCCCCAGTGCCCGCCGGGTGTACCAGTCCCCGGCGGCCAGCTGCAGCCAGTAGAGCCGGGCAATAAGCCCTGCAAAGCAGATGCCGCATAAAAGCAGCGCCACCAGCCGGGCACGGGCGCGGAATGCCTGCTCCGGCAGGGTGCGCAGGGGTTCGGGCCGGGACATGGCAGCACCTCCTTTTCCGGCTCAGTTTATGCGGGCAGGGCCTGCGGCTATGACTAACAGCCCGGCGGCCTGCGTACAATAGACCAAAAGGACTGCCGGAGGTGATGAGGATGCACAGGGCCGCTGTGCCTGCCCGGGCCCGGCGCGGACTGCTGCGTCCGCTGCCCGCCATGGACCTGCCGTTTCTGATCCTGGTGCTCACGCTGGTGGGCTTTGGGCTGGTAATGCTGTACAGCGCCAGCAGCGCGGTGGCGCTGTACCGGCGGGGCGATGCCTGGGCCTATGTGCGGCCGCAGCTGCTGTATGCGGCCATGGGCATCGGGGCCATGTGGGCGGCCAGCCGGGTGGATTACCACATCTATCACAAACTGGCCTGGCCGCTGCTGGCCCTCTCGCTGGTGCTGCTGGTCGGGTGCTGTTCATGCCGGAATACAACGGCTGCAAGCGCTGGCTGGTGCTGCCGGGGTTGGGCACTCTGCAGCCCAGCGAGATCGCCAAATTTGCGGTGGTGCTGGTGTTTGCCCACATCATCTCCCTCAACCACAGCCGGATGGAGAGCTTTGCGGTGGGGGTGGTGCCCTTTGCGCTGGTACTGGGCGCGGTGGCGGTGCTCATGCTGCTGGAGCCGCACCTGTCCGGCACGGTGCTGATCCTGGGCATCGGGGCAGTGCTCATGTTCGTGGGCGGCACCGGGCTGCGGTGGTTCGTGCTGGCCGGTGTGGGCGGGCGGGTGCCATCGGGGCGGCCATCGTCATCATGCCGGATCTGGTGCCTTATGCGGCCAGCCGCCTGAGCTCCTGGCTGGACCCCTTTGCCGACCCGCTGGGCGACGGCCACCAGACCATCCAGAGCCTGTACGCCATCGGCTCCGGCGGGCCGTGGGGCTGGGCCTTGGCAGCAGCCGCCAGAAGCACCTGTTCGTGCCCGAACCGCAGAACGACTTCATCTTTTCCATCCTGTGCGAGGAGCTTGGCTTTGTGGGGCCTGCGCGGTGATCCTGCTGTTCAGTCTGCTGCTGCTGCGGGGCGTCACGCTGGCGGCCCACGCGCCGGACCGCTTCGGGGCGCTGCTGGTGGTGGGGTTCGTGGTGCAGGTGGCCTTGCAGGCGGTGCTGAACATCGCCGTGGTCACCAACACCATCCCGAACACCGGCATCAGCCTGCCCTTCTTTTCCTCCGGCGGCACCAGCCTCATGATGCTGCTGGGCGAGATGGGCATCGTGCTGTCCGTCTCCCGCGGGGAAAACATAAAGGCGGCCATTTCTGCCGCAAAATGGGATGTTTGCCCCGCAAAAGACGCAAAAACAGACAAACGACCGGACAAATGCGTTTTGCGGTGTCCGGGTACAAAACAAACCGACGGCCCTCGTTCTGCATACCATGGGGTATCTTTTGGCAGAACGGGGGTCTTTGCATGGCAGGGGATTACATCATCACGGGCGGGCGGCCGCTGAATGGAACGGTATGGGTCCCGGCGGCCAAGAACAGTGTGCTGCCGCTGCTGGCAGCGTCCATGCTGTGCAGCGGGCCAGTGCGGCTGTGCAGGGGTGCCGGAGCTGGCCGATGTGGCCGAGAGCCTTGCCCTGCTGCGCAGTGCAGGCTGCACAGCGGAGCGGCAGGGGCGGATGTGCGGGTGGACGGGTGCCCGGCAGCGGGACGCTGGCGGCAGGCCCGGCGGGCCGGATGCGGGCATCCATCCTGTTCTGCGCCCCGCTGCTGGCCCGGCTGGGCCGGGCACAGACCGTGCTGCCCGGGGGCTGCCGCATCGGAGCGCGGCCCATTGATCTGCATCTGGCGGGCCTTGTGCAGATGGGAGCCTGCCCGCAGCTGGAAGGCGAACGCCTGCTGCTCACGGCTCCGGCGGGGCTGCACGGAGCGGACATCACCCTGCGGTTCCCCAGCGTGGGGGCCACGGAGACCCTGCTGCTGGCGGCGGCGCTGGCACAGGGGAGACGACCCTGCGGGTGCGGCCCGGGAGCCGGAGATCGAAGATCTGGCGGCATTCCTGAACCGGTGCGGCGGCCGGGTGCAGGGCGCGGGCACCGGCACGGTGCGGGTGCAGGGGCGCGGCGGCTGCACGGATGCAGCTTTGTGCCCCTGCCGGACCGGATCACGGCAGCCACTTTTGCCTGTGCCTGCGCAGCGGCTGGGGGACGGGTGGAGCTGGCAGGCTGCGCGCCCCGGCTGTATGCGCCGGTGCTGGAAATTCTGGAACAAATGGGGTGCGGCGTTGTGCGCCGGAACGATGCTGCCGTTATTACCCGGTTCGGGCGGCTGTACGGGCCGGGGCGGGTGTTCACCGGGGCATACCCGGCGCTGGCCACCGACGCGGCCCCGCTGCTGGCGGCGGTGCTGCTCTGCGCGGAGGGACCCGGCAGCATCGAGGATGTGATCTTTGAGCGGCGGTTTGGCTGCGCGGAGGGCTTTGCGGCGCTGGGCGGCCGGGTGCGGGTGGAGGGCCGCACCCTGTACATGCGGAACCCGGCGGCACCCTGCAGGGAACGGTGCTGGAAGCGCCCGACCTGCGGGGCGGGGCCGCGCTGGTGTTGGCAGCCCTGGCGGCACAGGGCAGCAGCCGCATCACCCATACGGAGTTCATTGACCGCGGCTATGCCGATTTTGCACAGAAACTGACGGCTCTGGGTGGGCAAATTGCACGAGAAACCCCGCGCGGGGCAGACTGCCCGAAAAAAAGAACTTCAAAAACGTAAATTTGACTTGCATTCACGGCAAAAAAGATGATACGATACAGTTATATAAGTGTAAGGTTGATATTTCTGTGCGTTCTGCACAGTTCTACGATAAAATCCGGATGGAGGACAAAGTTATGGCATTGATGCTCGATGAAGAAATGGACGAAAATGTTACGACGATCAAGGTAATTGGCGTCGGCGGCGGCGGCGGCAACGCCGTGAACCGGATGGTCAGCGATGGTCTGCAGGGCGTGGAGTTCATTGCGATGAACACGGACCAGCAGGCGCTGGCCAAGAACCATGCCACCGTCAAGGTCCAGCTGGGCTCCAAGCTCACCAAGGGCCGCGGCGCAGGTGCCGACCCTGAGATCGGCCAGCGCGCCGCCGAAGAAAGCAAGGACGAGATTGCAAACGCGCTCAAGGGCTCCCAGATGGTCTTTATCACCGCCGGTATGGGTGGCGGCACCGGCACCGGCGCTGCCCCTGTGGTGGCCGAGGTGGCCCACGATCTGGGCATTCTCACCGTGGGCATTGTGACCAAGCCCTTCTCGTTTGAGGGCAAGCGCAAGATGAACATGGCCGAGCAGGGCATCGACAATCTGCTCATGCATGTGGACAGCCTGATTGTCATCCCCAACGAGCGGCTGAAGATGATCAGCCAGGAGAAGATCACCCTGATGAACGCCTTCCAGGCTGCGGACAACGTGCTGCGTCAGGGCGTCGAGTCCATCTCTGCTCTGATCAACGTGCCCGCCTTCATCAATCTGGACTTCGCTGATGTGCGCTCCATCATGAAGGATGCCGGTTACGCGCACATGGGCGTGGGCAGCGCCAAGGGTGCCGGCAAGGCCGAGAACGCCGCCAAGGCTGCCATTTCCAGCCCGTTGCTGGAGACCAGCATTGCCGGTGCACACGGCGTTATCATCAACATCACTTCCAGCCCCGACATCGGCCTGGAGGACGTGGAGACCGCAGCCGGCCTCATCACCCAGAGCGCTCATCCGGATGCGAACATCATCTGGGGTACTGCGTTTGACGAGAACCTGTCCGACGAGATGCGCGTGACCGTCGTTGCTACCGGCTTCGACAACAAGAGTGCCAGCGACCTGCGCAACAGCATCAACAACGCCATGGGCGGTGCCCAGTCGGTGCCGTCGGCAGTGTTCAGCAGCGACACCGGCAGTGCAGCCACTGCCGCTGCTCCTGCTGCTCCTGCTGCTCCGGCAGCTGCCGCAAAGCCTGTGGAAGAGGAAAGCAGCGACAACCGTTACTACGACGAGCTGCTGGCCATCCTGAACAAGCGGAAGTAAGGCTGGCAAATAATAAACGCATCGTGGCACAGCGCCCGTGAGGAGGGCGGGTCTCTTGCGCGCAAGCGGAGGGAGGCAATGCAATGCTGAAACAGGACGTTCCGCTGCGGACCGGATGGTTCGGGTACCGGAAACTGGATGTTGAAAATTGTATTGCGCACATCCGCGCAGCGTATGCGGCAGAACTCCGCCTTGCCCGGCAGACGCAGCAGGGAATGGAGGAGACCATGGCGCAACTCAGGCAGGAGAACAAAGCTCTGCGGCAGCGCTTTTGCCCAGCAGGCGGCGGCGCAGGCCGCAGCATCGGTGCGGGCAGAGGGCAGCGACAAGCTGCAGCAGCTGACCCGCAAGCTGGAAGCGGCCCACGCCGAGATCCGCCGCTACCAGACCCGGCTGTTTGCCTGCGAGCGCCAGATGATCGCTCTGCGGCGGGAAAATGCCGACCTCGAAGCGGCCTGTGAGCAGGCACGGGAGGAGCTGCAGATGGCCGTGGCCCGTGCCGAAAAGGCAGAGCAGCAGGCTGCCCAGACGCCTCCCTGTCCGGAAGTGCCGGTGCAGGCCCCGACGCCGGAACCGCCCGAAGAAGCTGTGGCCTGCTGTGCAAGACCGGCCGCACAGCCTGCGGCGGGCAGCCGGAACCCGTGTGGCAGCCGGAAACGGAGCTGGAGAAGCTTTCGGTGGAGCTGCTGCGCCGGTTTGATGAAATGATGCAAGAATGATTCGACAAGCTGCTGTGCCGGCATGGACTGGTGCAGCAGCTTTTTGTGTGAACAGGGGATTTTTGCTGCGGCAAGGCAGCACATTCGGCCAGATGGGGATGGCGAGGAGCAAGGCACATGAATGTGAAACAGAAGATCCTGATCGCAGACGATTCTGAGATCAACCGCGCGCTGCTGATGGAGATCCTGGGCGACGGGTATGAGTATCTGGAAGCGGAAAACGGTGTCCAGGCGGTGGAGCTTTTGCGCGAGCACACGGACATCGCACTGGTGCTGCTGGACATCATGATGCCGCAGATGGACGGCTTTGACGTGCTGAAGGTCATGCGCTGCTATTCCTGGCTGGACGAGATCCCGGTGATCATGATCTCGGCGGCAAAGGACACGGCCAACATCGAGCGTGCCTACGACCTGGGTGTGGCCGACTACATGCGCCGCCCCTTTGAGCGGGTCATGGTGCTGCGCCAGGTGCAGAACGTGCTCATGCTTTACGCAAAGCAGAAGCGCCTTTCCCGGCTGGTGACCGATCAGGTGTACGAAAAAGAGCACAACAGCGTGCTGATGATCAGCATCCTGAGCCATGTGGTGGAGTTCCGCAACAGCGAGAGCGGCCTGCATGTGCTGCACATCCGCACCCTGACCGACCTGCTGCTGCACCAGCTGGCGGGCAAGACCGACCGGTATCAGCTGGACGAGAGCGACATTTCGCTCATCAGCACGGCATCGGCCCTGCACGACCTGGGCAAGATCGTGATCCCCACCGAGATCCTCAACAAGCCCGGCCGCCTGACCGCCGAAGAATACGCGATGATCAAGACCCACACGGTGAAGGGTGCCCGCATCCTGCGGGACCTGAGCAACACCATCGGCGGGGGAAACGAGCCCCTGCTGCAGGTGGCCTATGCCATCTGCCGCTGGCACCACGAGCGGTGGGACGGCGGCGGCTACCCGGACAGGCTCAAGGGCGACGAGATCCCCATTGCAGCACAGGTGGTGGCACTGGCCGATGTGTACGACGCACTGACCAGCGAGCGCTGTTATAAACTGGCCTACGACCACGACACGGCCCTGCGCATGATCCTGCACGGCGAGTGCGGCAGCTTCAATCCGCTGCTGATGGAGTGCCTGAAAGAATCCTCGGAGCTGCTGCGGCAGGAGCTGCAGCGCAACGAGTGGGACCGCAGCTTCCACCAGGACACCCACCGCTTGTCGGAGGAGATCCTGCACCGGGAAGCCCTCCCGCGGGAGGACCGCAGCCAGCGGCTGCTCAACCTGGAACGCGAGCGCACCCAGTTCTATGCGGACCAGTGCGGCGGCATCCAGTTTGACTACGACCGGCTCAGCGGCCGGGTGACGGTGACCAACCACTACGCCAGCGCCGCCGAGCGCACCCAGGTGCTGGACTTTGACCATGGCGAAGGGCTGAACTTCCTTTCCCTGAAGGACCGCCGCCGCCTGTTGGAAGCGCTGGAAAAGGCAACCCCGGAAGATCCCGCAGGCCAGCTTCCCCGTGGAGGTGCAGACCGGCGGCAGATACCAGCCGCACCGGCTGGTGCTGCGCACCCAGTGGAGCCGCGGCGGGCAGCGCCGCTGTGTGAGCGTGGTGGGCGAGCTGCTGCCGGAGCAGACCGAGGATGCAAGGGCGCAGCCGGATGTGCTGCTGCACAGCTCCGGAGGCTCGATGGCGGCTGTCCTGGAGCAGCCTGCAGGGCGTGTTTGACCTGGTGCGTCTGGTGGACCCGGAGCGCGCCAAGGTGCTCACCCTGCACCCGGACGGCACGCTGGAAGAGCAGGCCGGTCACTGCCATGTGGTGTGGAACAAGGCCGGCCGGTGCGAGAACTGCATCTCGGCCAAGGTGTTCACCAGCAAAAAGACCCTGAACAAGATCGAATTCAATGGCGAGGACGCCTATTTTGTGCTGTCGCGCTATGTGGAGAACAACGGCCGCGGCTGCGTGCTGGAAATGGTTTCCAAGCTGTCCAACGGACGCTGGCTGGACATGGGCGGCCGCCGCATGCTGCTGGACCGCAGCGAGGACTTTGACAACAGTGCCTTCATCGATCCGCTCACCGGGGCCTACCCCGCCGGTACTTTGAAAAGTTCCTGGCCGACAGTGAGCAGATCAACGGTGTGGTGGTCATTGACGTGGACCGCTTCAAGGCCGTGAACGACAGCTACGGCCATCTGGTGGGCGACAAGGCGCTGGAGAGCATCTCCGGCGGTGCAGGCCTGCCTGCGGGAGAGCGACATTCTGGTGCGCTACGGCGGCGACGAATTCCTGCTGCTGATGCCGCAGCTGCGGCCGGAAGGGCTGCCGCTGGTGATGGACCGCATCCAGGAAGCGGTGCGGCAGGCCAGGTGGAGAGCCACCCGGAGATCCGGCTGTCCATCAGCGTGGGCGGTGTGTGCGGCGTGCACCCGCTGCGGGAGGCCATCCGGCAGGCAGATGACCGGATGTACCAGAACAAGGCCCGCAACAAGGAATAAAAAAACAGGACCCGGACACGGGGCAGGCACAAAAAGGTGCTGCCGGTATCCGGGTCTTTTTTGGTATCGGGATAAAATATGCTCAGTGCACGGCGCTGGTGCGGTGCTCCATAAGATAGGTGGCTTCCAGATCCGCGATGTGCAGTTTGACGGCAAGGGGGAACTTGTCGTAGGCTTCCGAGATGGCAAAGCAGCCGCCCCGGGCCGCATCGTCAAAACCGCCCATGTGCCAGCGGATGGCCACGGCCTCTTCCACCTTGAGCTTCATGAAGCGCTCAATGAGAAACACGCTTTTTTCACCGTGGCCGTAGGGAAACAGGTCCTCCACGCTGTAGCTGGGCACCTTTTCCCACTGACCGGTGGTCTCGTTCTTCACGTTGCGGGTGCCGGCCTTGTAGTAGTTGGCCTTGCACAGATCGTGCAGCAATGCGCAGATGGCAAAGCTCTCCTCACTGTCGCCCTCGGTAAAAAAGGTGTCGTGCAGGGCGTGGTAGACGTTCAGGCTGTGCATGCACAGCCCGCCGGTGCAGGCACCGTGGAACCGGGTGGACGCCGGAGCCGAAAAGAAATCGGTCTTGTGATCCAGCCAGTCCAGCAGCTTTTCGCTGCCGGGGCGGGTGACATGCTGCCGGAAGATCTGCAAAAACTCCTCGCGGTCGGTCATGCTCACAGCTCCATATCGTCCAGGATGCCCTTGAGGATGGCCATTTCGTCGTGGCTCAGGGAAATGCCCTTGCCCATCCGGGTGCCGTCCGGGGACCAGTCGCGGATGTCGTACTTGGGCTCGCCGTCGTTCCAGCTGATGAGGTTGAGCTGGCGCTCCCAGCCGCGGGGACGCTGTGAGAGCACCGCGATGCGCTCGACGACTTCGTATTTGATCTCTGCCATAATGCAAAACCTGCCTTTATCTTTGTTTGCTACCATAATAAGGGAAGCGCGGCAAGATTTCAACAGGTAAAGCAAAAAATTAACGGAAAATTTTTTGTGCGGCTCAGCCGTAGGGGGCGTTTTCGCGCCACTCCACAAGGCTGCTGCACCGCGTCGGCGTCCTCATCCGGGGCGGGGTGGGCCGAGTGAGTGTGCTGCAGGGTGCTGAACAGCCCCGGGGCATATTGTGCCATCACACCGGGCACCTTCCCGGCCAGAAATTCCTGCGCGTTTTTCTGGCGGCAGGCGGCGGGGTGCCGTCGGTCATGGGCACACCGGCCTGCGGAGCGCTGCCCGGTTCCGGGTGCGGAGGATTGCCGGGCACTTCCGGCGGGGGCAGCTGGGTGCCGGGTGCCGAGGGGTCTCCGGGCGGCTGGGTCGGGTCCGGCTGTTTGCCCAGCGGCGGGCTGTACCGGCTGCAGTTGGCTTCCGGCGCGGAAGAAGGCCCGGGCCGGTCCGGAAGGGCATGATGGATGAACGGCGTGAGGGAATTCATAAAAGCGGTCACCTCCTGCCGTTAGGATGCCCGGCGGCGGGGCGTTTTACACCACCAGCTCCACGGTGGAGCCGCCGGTGCGGTTTTTGTGCACCACCACCTGCCGGTCGATGCGGTCCTTGAGGGCTCCCACGTGGGAGATGATGCCCACCAGCCGGTCACCCTCGGTCAGGCCTGCCAGCACCCGGATAGCCTGTTCCAGCGAGTCCTCGTCCAGGGAGCCAAAGCCCTCGTCGAGGAAAAGGGTGTCCAGCCGGATGCCGCCGGCGGCGCTCTGCACCTCGTCTGAAAGGCCCAGGGCCAGCGACAGAGAGGCCTTGAAGCTCTCGCCGCCGGAAAGGGTCTTCACGCTGCGGCGGGTGCCGTTGTAGTGGTCGATGACGCCAAGGTCCAGGCCGGACTGGCTGCGCTGGTTCTCGGCCCCGATGCGCTCCAGCTCGTACTGGGCATCGGTCATCTGCATCAGGCGGAGGTTGGCGTGGCGCAGGATGCGGTCGAGGTAGTCCATCTGGATGTAGGCTTCCAGTTTGATCTTCTGTTTGCTGGTCAGGGTGCCGCCGGCGGTGGCGGCCAGTGCTCCCACCCACTGGGCGCGCTGTTCCAATGCGGCGTGCTGCGCGGCGGCGGTGCGGTACTGCTCCGCGATGCGGTGGTTGGGCAGCAGGCGGGCGGCCAGCTGCTTTTCCTGCCCGCGGGCGGCATCCCGTGCGGCAGTCAATTCAGCAGCCGCTTCCCGTAAGGTTTCCGGCGGCTGAGCCGGGGCGGAACTCTGGGCCGCTGCCTGTTGGCTGCGCAGGGCATCCACAGCGGCTTTGGCGGCTGCGTAGTTCTGCTGTGCAGTGCGCAGGGCGGCTTCGGCCTGTTCCATCCCGGCGCGCAGGGCGGTGCGGTCGGCTTCCAGCAGGTCCAGCGCGGCTTGCGCCTGCGCCCGCTGGGGTAGGGCAGGGCTTTCTGTTTGGCAAGCACCTGCTGTTCCAGTGCCTGTACGCGGGCAGACTGAGCGGCAGCGGTGCGGTCAGCCTCCTGCGGCGGCTGTTCCAGCGCCGGGCGCTGGCGGGTGTTTGCCTGCCGGTCGGCTTCCAGCTGCGCCTTGCGCTGACAGTCGGCTCCGGCCTGCCGCAGGCTGGCCGTGCAGTCGGTGCGGGCGGCCTGCAGGGCGGCAGTTTCCTCGGACAGGACGGTATTCATCAGGGCGAAGGTCAGCTGCACCGGAGGTTTGCCTTCCGGCGCGGCAAAGCGCTCCGGAAGCAGGGCCTCGGCGTCCCGGCGCAGGCTGCGGCGGGCTTCGTCTGCAGCGGCAAGGGCGCTCTGGGCGGCGGCGCTGGCCGTTTGCGCGGCACGGTCGGCTTCCTCGGCGGCCTGCCGGGCCTGTTCCACCTGTACCTGCGTGGGTGCGGTGCGGGGCAGGACGGCCCGGGCCGGGTGATGGGTACTGCCGCACACCGGGCAGGGGGCACCCTCGGTCAGCTCCTGTGCCAGCAGACCGGCCTGCGCGTCCAGAAAGGCCCGGTCCAGTGCATCCCGTCGGGCGCGGGCTTCATCCTGCCGGGCAGCGGTGGCGCGGTAGGCGTCCTGTGCCCGGCGGGCCTGCCGGGCCTGTTTCTGGCTGTCGGCCAGCCGCTGGGCAAGGGCGTCCAGCGCGGTGCTGCGGGCTTCCAGCTGCGCAGCCTGATTCTGCAAAGCCAGTTGCCGGGTGGGGGCATCCACCAGCACGGCAAGGGCGGTGTCGGCTGCAACAAGGCTGGCGTCCAGCGCTTCCAGCTGGGTGCGGCGCTTCGCGGCCAGTGCCCCGGCCAGCTGCGCGGCATCCTGTGCCTGCTTCTGCTCCCGGCACAGCGCGTCCAGCTCGTCGTAGGCGTTCAGGGCGGTGCGGGCCTGGGTCACCTGGCCGGTCAGGGCATCCAACCGGGCGACGTCATCGGCGTGGCGGGCGCTCTCGACTTTGGCGGCATCCAGTGCGGGCCGGGCGGCGTCCAGCGCGGCCTGTTGTTCGGCCAGCTGCCGGGCCAATTGCGCGGCCTGCCGGGCGGCTCCCAGCTGCTGCTGTATGGCATCCAGCCGGGCTTCGGTGTCGGCAAGGGATGCGGCGGCGGCCTCCTGTGCGGCCTGCTGGCGCTGCAGCAGCTCCTCCAATAAGGTCAGCGCGGTGGCAGGCTCGGTCTGGGCACAGAGGGCGGCCAGCGCGTCGGCGTCCGGGTCGTCGGGTGCGACCTGCAGCCCGGCCAGCAGGCTGTCCAGCTGGGTGTTCTGGGCCAGACGCTGCTGGTTCAGGCGGGAAGCTTCTTCCTGCAGACGGTCCTGCAATTTGGCGTACCGCTGGGTGCGGAACAGTTTGCGGAAAATGCGGCTCCGCTCCTCGGTAGAGGCATTCAGCAGCCGGGTGAACTGCCCCTGCGCGATCATGGCGATCTGCGAGAACTGGCTGTAATCCAGCCCCAGAATGTCCAGCACGGCGGCGTTCACATCCCGTGCCTTGGTCACCGGCGGGCGGCCATCGGCATAGGTGAGGGTGGCGTCCGCTTTCTCGGTGGTAAAACCCTCGCCCCGGGCCTTGGGGCGGAGATATTCCGGATTGCGGCGCACCGTGTAGCGGGCACCATTCACCTCAAATTCCAGCTCCACAAAGGTGGGTGTTTTGGGGTCGGCGTATTTACTGCGGAGCATGGCCCCCTCTCGCACGCCGCCGCTGGAGTGGTCGTAGAGGGCGTAGGTGATGGCGTCGAACAGGGTGGTCTTGCCGGCACCGGTATCGCCGGTGACAAGGTACAGGCCGCCTTTGCCCAGCTTTTCCAGTTTCAGGGTGGTCTCGGCGGCATAGGGGCCAAAAGCCGACAGGGTCAGGCGGAGCGGTCTCATGCGTCCTCCCCTCCTTCCAGATGTCCTCAATGAGCTGCTGGCAGAACGCGGCCTGCTCATCGGTCAGGGGCTGGTTGTTCTGCAGTTCGTAAAACGGCAGCAAGATGCTGCAAGGGTGTGATGTTCTCCACCCGCTCCGGTGCGGTGATCTCCTGATCTTCCCGGGTGCGGAGGTTATCGTAGTCCAACCGCATCAGGTTGGGGTAGATCACCCGCAGGCGGGCCAGTGCGTCCGGCACGTCTTGCTCATCGGTCAGGGTGATGTGCAGATAATCGTCGGTGGCGGTGCCCTCGTAGGTGCGGCGGTCGGTCAGTTCCAGATAGCTGCCCCGGACCTCCCGCAGGTCGTGCAGCGGGGTCAGGGGCGCGGTGGAAATGTCCACGCAGCCTTTTTCGCCCAGGTCCACAAAGGTGATGCTTTTATGCTGGTGTGCTTCCGAAAAGGAGTATTTCAGCGGGGTGCCGCAATAGCGCACGGCATCGCGGCCCACCTTCTGGGGGCTGTGCAGGTGGCCCAGCGCCACGTAATCAAAGCCCTCGAACAGGGAAACGTCCACACTGTCCAGCCCGCCCACCGAGGGCTCCTCGCTCTCGCAGACAGCGGCCCCGGCCACGAACTGGTGGGCCACCAGCACGCTGCGGTGGGCCGGGTCCGGCGGGCAGTGGCGCAGCACGCAAGCAAGGGCATCGTTGTAGCTCTCCACAGGCTCGTCCGGCCAGACATGCCGCACGGAAGCGGGCTTCAGAAAGGGCAGTAAGTACACATCCACCGGGCCATGCTCGTCCGCAAGGCAGATGGGCTGCGGCGCACCGGAGAACACCGGGCTGACGTATACCCGGCTGGTTTCCAGTAGGGCTGAACCAAAGGCCACACGGTCGGCGGAATCGTGGTTGCCGCTGATGGCGAACACCGGCAGCCTCCGCTCGGCCAGCTGGGTGAGGAACCAGTCCAGCAGGCGCACGGCCTCGGCAGGGGGAACGGGCTTATCGTAGAGGTCGCCCGCCAGCAGTACCCCGTCCACAGGGTGGGCATCCAGCAGGGCAAGAATCTGCTCCAGGATGTATTTCTGGTCCTCCAGCATGGAAAACTCGCACACCCGCTTGCCCAGATGCAGGTCGGAAAGATGCGCAAAACGCAAAAGCGAACACCGCCTTTCAGATGATTTTTACCCTATTATAGAACAACGGAGGTTTCTTTCGCAACGGGATGGAAACAAAAGGCTGCCGAAAAAAACTCCCTCAGTCATCGCTGGCGCGATGCCAGCCCCCTCGGAGATGGGGCCTTTGGCGTGACCGGAAAGCGTTCCGCTCTGCCAATGGCTCCCTCCTTGAGGGAGCGGGCAAATCCGAAGGATTTGACTGAGGGAGTTCTAGGAGAAAATTATTTTAAATTGTAAACTCAGAACAGCTTTTCCCAGGTGGCCTGACCGACGCTGCCGTCGGCGGCAAGGCCGTTGCGGCGCTGGAACCGCTGCACGGCGGCTGCGGTGGCGGCTCCGTACCGGCCGTCTGCGTTCAGACGCTCACCCAGCGAATTGAGCTTCTGCTGCACCAGACGCACTGTGCCGCCGGAAGAGCCGCTGCGCAGGGCAATGCCGGGGTAGGGCACATGCAGGCCGTGCTTGGCCGTGTAGCGGGTGTAGAGCACGTTCCATGTGTTCGCACCCACCTTGCCGTCCACATTCATCTTGTTTTTCAGCTGGAACTCCTTTACGGCGTTCTCGGTGGAAAGGCCGAACTTTCCGTCCGCCTTCAGGGGGGTCATGCCAGGTGCAGGCATCACGGACACCGTTGAGCCAGGTCTGCACCATGGCCACATCCGGGCCGGAGGAGCCCCGATGGAGCAGGGAATAATAAGCAGGGATCGCCATAGGATCGCACGCTCCTTTCCCTCCATGCTATGCGGCAGGGGGAGGGCAGCGTCACCCGGCCAGCACCCGGGTGGTGCGGGAAGCAGTGTGCCGGTTCCACCAGTCCACGAAGCGCAGGCGCAGGATGTAGTCCCCGCACACCAGATCGTTTTCTTCCGGCAGGGCATAGCCGCCGCAGGCGGCACGGCACAGCCCGGGTACAGCACGCACCACCAGTTTTGTCCCGCTGCCGGAGCCGATGGTGATGCGCGCCGCATCGTACCGCCCGGCGGGCAGGCAGCCGCCGGTATACTGCCGGGCCGGGAAGTACATGTTGACCAGCTGCACCTGCACCGGGGCATTCACCCCGCACCGGGCCAGCGCGTGCCGGGCGGCAAGCTGCAAAGTGAACAGGTTCCGGGCCGCCCAGCTGCGGGCGTCGGTCTGGTTCCCGGCGGCAGGCAGCGTCCAGACAGGCCAGCACGGCGTCCCGTACCCGGAGCTTGGCGCTCTGGTCGGCCACGGCATCGCTGGCAGCGCGGATGTGCAGCCGCAGGGTATCGGCACATACCGCATCGCCGGTGTGCAGTTGGGTGCGGCTCCAGGCCGCCGCCTGCCCACAGGCTGCTCAGCAAAGTCCGAGCGCAAGGCAGATGCACAGGTGCTGCATCTGCCGCCGGGAAAGCATCTTACCCATAAAAAAACAGACCCTTCTTCTGGAAATGTTATCCAGAGGATGGGTCTGTAAAAGGTGATTTATACAGCTGCTTCGAGCGAATGCGAGATGACTGAGAGGGCTCAGTTCTTCAGCGACTGCATGGGGGCAGGCAGACGGCCGCCGCGGTTGATGAAGACCGAGGGGTCGTGGCTGGTTGACGGGCATGATGGGGCCGTAACCCAGCAGACCGCCGAAGTCCAGCACCTCGCCGGCCTTGCGGCCGATGGCGGGGATCACACGCACAGCGGTGGTCTTGCTGTTCACCATGCCGATGGCGGCTTCGTCGGCGATCAAGGCACTGATCACGGCGGGGGTGGTGTCGCCGGGGATGATGACCATGTCGATGCCCACCGAGCAGACGGCGGTCATGGCTTCCAGCTTTTCAATGGTCAGGCAGCCGGTCTCCGCCGCGTGGATCATGCCGGCGTCCTCACTGACCGGAATGAAAGCACCGGACAGGCCGCCGACGTGGTTGGAGGCCATGACGCCGCCCTTTTTCACGGCGTCGTTCAGCAGGGCCAGGCAGGCCGTGGTGCCGCAGCAGCCGCAGGTCTCCAGACCCATCTCTTCGAGAATGTTGGCCACACTGTCGCCCACGGCGGGGGTGGGAGCCAGAGAAAGGTCAATGATGCCGGCAGGCACACCCAGCGCCTTCGGAAGCCAGGTTTGCCACCAGCTGGCCCACACGGGTGATCTTGAAGGCGGTGCGCTTGACCAGCTCGGCCACCTGGTCGATGGGGGCGCCTTGGGCAGCCGGGCCAGGGCGGCACGGACAGCACCGGGGCCGGCAACGCCTACATGAATCTCGCAATCCGGCTCACCGGGGCCGTGGAAGGCGCCGGCCATAAAGGGGTTATCTTCCGGAGCGTTGCAGAACACCACCAGCTTGGCGGGACCGATGCACTGACGGTCGGCAGTCAGCTCACTGGCCTTCTTGACAGCCTCGCCCATGAGCTTGATGGCGTCCATGTTCAGACCTGCCTTGGTGGCGCCGATGTTCACAGAGCTGCACACGATGTCGGTCTCGGCCAGGGCACGGGGAATGGACTCGATCAGGCGGCGGTCACCGGCAGAAAAGCCCTTGTGCACCAGAGCACTGTAGCCGCCCACAAAGTTCACGCCCACCTTCTTGCCGGCAGCGTCCAGGGTCTTGGCAAAATCCACCGGGTCTGCCTCCGGGCAGGCACCCAGCAGCATGGCAATGGGGGTAACGCTGATGCGCTTGTTGATGATGGGGATGCCATACTCGGCACTGATGTGCTCCACGGCAGGCACCAGGTTGGCAGCCTTGGTGGTGATCTTGTTGTAGATATTCTCGCAGGCCCTTTTGGGGTCCGGGTCGATGCAGTCCAGCAGGCTGATGCGCATGGTCACCGTGCGGACGTCCAGGTTGTCCTGGGTGAACATCTCGATGGTCTCAAGAATATCACCGGTGTTAAACATACTCATAGCAGTGTTGTACTCCTTTGCTCGGTCAGATGGTGTGCATGGCGTCAAAAACTTCCTGCCGGGTCACGTTGATCTGCATCTTCATCTCAGCAGCCAGAGCATCGGTGCGGCGGTGCAATTCCTCGTGGCCTACGTTGCAGTGGCTCAGGTCCACCAGCATGATCATGGCGAACATCCCCTGCAGGATGCTCTGGGTCACGTCCTCGATGTTGATGTTCAGCTCGCTGCACAGGCCGGAGACCTTTGCCACCACGCCCACAGTGTCGTGTCCCATGACAGTAATAAATGCTTTCCGTTTCCACCCTCGTTTTCTTGTGATTGGATCGTGCCGCAAAAAGAGCCAGCACACGGTTACTCTTTCAGTATAGCAGATTTGGCAAAATTTGAACACACTTTTTGTAAAAAAAGAGCAGATTGCGGGTGCAAAAGACATTCTATGCAAAAAATTGGGTGCAATCCATGGGGGACTGTGCTATACTGAAGTATAATTCCGCAATACAGGGATGAGAAGGAGTAACGAGCTATGGAACAGCTTTCGAAGATCCTGGAAGACAATGCGCGGCTGCCCATTGAGGACATCGCCACGATGCTGAATAAATCCCCCGCCGAGGTGGCGGCCATGATCGATCTGGCCCGGGCGCAGGGCATCATCAAGGGCTACAAGACGCTGGTGGACTGGGAAAAGGCCGGGGTCAACCGGGTGGAAGCCGTCATCGAGCTGAACGTCAGCCCCAAGAAGAGCCGCGGCTTTGACGAGATCGCGGCCACCATCGCGGCCTTTGACGAGGTGGAGAGCGTGCTGCTGATGAGCGGCGGTTACGACCTGCAGCTGGTGATCAAGGGACAGACCTTCCAGGAGATCGCCCTGTTTGTGGCAAAGCGCCTGAGCCCGCTGGATGACGTGCTGTCCACCGCCACCCACTTTGTGCTCCGCACCTACAAAAAAGAGGGCCGCCTGTACCAGGACGACGAGATCGATGAAAGAGAGTGCACGGTGCTGTGATGGATTACGAACGACTGATCGCGCCTGCCGCCAAGGCCATGCGGCCCTCCGGCATCCGCAAATTCTTTGATCTGGCCGCTGAGATGCCCGAGTGCATCAGCCTGGGCGTGGGCGAGCCGGATTTCAAAACCCCTGGGCCGTGCGGGAATCCGGCATCGAGAGCCGGGAGCACGGCCGTACCCGGTACACCTCCAACGCTGGCTTAAAGGAGCTGCGGGCCGAGATCAGCCGCTATCTGGAGCGGCGCATGGGCCTGCGGTACGACCCCATGCGGCAGATTCTGGTGACGGTGGGCGGCAGCGAAGCCATTGATATGTGCATCCGCACCCTGATCCAACCCGGGGATGAGGTCATTATCCCGGAGCCCTGCTTTGTGTGCTACGAGCCCATCACCACCCTGTCCGGCGGTGTGCCGGTTCATGTGGCCTGCCGTCAGGAGGACGAATTCCGCCTGCGTGCCGATGCCCTGAAGGCGGCCATCACCCCCGGACCAAGCTGGTGATCATGCCCTTCCCGAATAACCCCACCGGCGCGGTGATGGAGCGGGAGGATCTGGAAGCCGTGGCCGAGGTGCTGCGGGACACCAATGTGATGGTGCTGTCGGATGAGATCTATGCGGAGCTGAACTATGGCCTGCGGCCCCATGTGTCCATTGCGTCCCTGCCGGGCATGGCGGAGCGCACCATCGTGGTCAACGGCTTCTCCAAGAGCTATGCCATGACGGGCTGGCGGCTGGGCTATGCCTGCGGCCCGGAGCCCATCATTAAGATCATGACCAAGATCCACCAGAGCGCCATCATGAGCGCCCCCCACCACCAGCCAGTATGCCGCCATCACGGCCCTGCGGGACTGCGACGGCGAGATCGACCGCATGCGCGACGAGTACAACATGCGCCGCCGCCTGGTGGTGAAGTCCTTCAACGACATGGGCCTGACCTGCTTTGAGCCGCGGGGCGCGTTCTACGCCTTCCCCTGCATCCGGTCCACCGGCATGAGCAGTCAGGAGTTCTGCACGAAGCTGCTGGAACAGAAGCATGTGGCCATCATCCCCGGCGACGCCTTTGGCGCTTCCGGCGAAGGCTACGCCCGCATTTCCTACGCCTACAGCGTGGAGCATCTGAAGGAAGCGCTCCGGCGCATCCGGGAGTTCCTGCAGGAAAACGGCCTGGTTCAGGGCAACTGAGGAGGAATGCTCCATGCGAAAGCAGAATGTGGTGACCGTTCTGGCCCCTGCAAAGCTCAATCTGGCGCTGGACGTGGTGGGCCTGCTGCCCAATGGCTACCATGATCTGGACATGACCATGCAGGCCATCACCCTGTATGAGCGGGTGGTGCTGCGCCGCAGTCCCCTTATCTGAATCTGCGGCTGCCGGGCAGTCTGGTGGCCCCCAACGACAAAAACACTGCCATCAAGGCAGCGCTGGCCTTTTTTCACTACACCGGCCTGCTGGCGGGGGTGGACATCACTATTTATAAGAATACCCCGGTGCGGGCAGGCATGGCCGGCGGCAGCGCCGATGCCGCCGCCGTGCTGGTGGGCCTGAACGAGCTGTACGGTGCCCGGCTCTCCATGAGCGAGCTGTGCGCACTGGGCGCGTCCATTGGCGCAGATGTGCCCTTTGCCCTCATGGGCGGCACCTGCCGGGTGCAGGGCGTGGGAGACTTCCTCAAGGCCCTGCCGCCGGTGCCGGAGTGCTGGTTCACGGTGGTGATGCCGGACTACGGCGTTTCCACTCCGGAGGCCTTTGCGGCCTACGACCGGGTGGGCAGCAGCGTTCACCCGGACTGTGAGGCCCAGGAAGCCGCCGTCCGCGCCGGAGATCTGGACGCGGTGTGCGCCGCTGCCGGCAACGCACTGGAAGAGTGCAGCGGTGCCAAGGACACCGGGGCCATCAAGGCTCTGCTGCGTGAAAAGGGCGCTGTGACGGCTCTGATGACCGGCAGTGGGTCGGCGGTGTTTGGCATCTTCCGGGATGAGACATCCGCCCGCGCCGCAGCAGCGGCGGCAAAGCACCGCTGGAAGCAGGTGTACACCGCGCAGCCGGACAAGGGCGGCGCGCGGGTCGTCTGATCTGTCCATGAATAAACCTCCTTCCCACGGGGCAGAATGGCTCCAAGGGAAGGAGGTCTTTTTGTGCAGACCTTTTATAAAATCTGCCTGATCCTGATGATTGTGGGCGGCATCAACTGGGGCCTTGTGGGCTTGTTCCAATTCGACTTTGTGGGCTGGCTGCTGGGTCGACCCATGGCGGGGAGGTCTGCATTCCACCGGAGAACTCCGGGCTCCCGTTGAATGATTAGTAGGATCATATAAACCGCAACAAATCGAGCCGGGCAGGAAGTCTTGCCTGGTAATTTGGGAGAGGAAAACGATCAGTCGATCTCGTAATCGTCGCTCAGGCGCTGCTCAAACAGCTTGCTGACCTCCAGCAGAGTCTCGTCGTCCTCTACCACGTCCAGATATTCGCCTTCGTCGTCCTCGCCAACGCTCAGGATCACCAGCTGGGCATCCTCTGCGTCCTCTTCATTTTCGGTGTATTCCACAGCAGCCAGATAATGCACGCCCTTGTGGTCCAGCGCATCGATCACCTCAAATGTGATCTCGTTGCCGTCCTCATCCTCCAGGGTCATCAGGTCGGGCTGATATTCCTCGTCCTCGGTATTAGGGTTCTTGATTTCGTCAGACATAGATATTGTCTCCTGTATCGTGTCATAAGACGGGCTTTTGTGTACCGGCCCGCTTGGCCTGCATATAGTGTAGCGTTTTTTGCCTGCTCGTCAAGATGCTTTTTCGCACAGAAATTGCTTTGCAAATTTTCACCAGTTTGCTCTCGCACTGCGGCACGGAATATGGTATACTATAGCTCTGGAATTTTTCGTGTCCGGCGGGCACGTCTGATACAGCATATGGAGCGAGGGGAAAACTATGCGTAAAAACGATGGGCGGCACTGGCACTGGCCGCGGTGCTGGCACTGGCGGGCTGCAGCTTTGGCGGTTCCGGCGGGGGCGGCACCACGGTGCAGAAGATCGACCGCCCGGCGGTGGAGTCGACGGAAGAGCAGTTCACGCACCCGGCGGCAGGCGACACCGTGGCGGTGTTCGACACCTCGGCGGGCGTGTTCAAGGCGGTGCTCTTCCCGGATAAGGCCCCGCAGGCCTATGACAACTTTACAGGCCTTGTGCAGGAGGGCTATTACAACGGCCTGACCGTCTCCCGTGTGGAGAGCGGTTTTGTGGTGGAGGCCGGGCAGGGCACCGACGGAAAAGGCACCACCATCTGGAGCGGCAGCCGCTACCCGGCGGAGACCACCGACAGTCTGCACCACTATTCCGGTGCCCTGTGTATGGGCACCGATGCTTCCGGCGAGTGCGCCAGCGTTTTTTACGTGATGCAGACGCTGCCGGGAGACCAGTCGGTGACCCAGGAACTGGTGGATAAGATGAACGCCTCGGGCTACCGTGCCGAGGTGGTGGCCGCTTACCAGACCGTCGGCGGCGCACCCTATCTGGACTACACCGATACCGTGTTCGGGCAGGTGTACGAGGGCATGGACGTGGTGGACACCATCGGCCAGACCGGTGGGATGAAAATCAGAAGCCCACCGAGGACATCACCATCAACAGCGTGAGCATTGAAACATATCAGTGAACAAAAAAGGGCACCTGCTATATGGCAGGTGCCCTTTGTGCTGCGCCCCTTTTCGTGAAAACATTCTTTCTACATCAGATCTCTCCGGGGTGCTCCTTGCGCCAGGCAAGGTAGTCGTCCAGGATCACCGTGGCGCTGACGGAATCCAAAATCTCCTTGCGGCGGCTGCCAAAGGTGCCGCTCTCGTCCAGCAGGTCGGCGGCGGCGCAGGTGGTCTGGCGCTCGTCCCACATGCGCACCGGCAGGCCGCTCCAAAGCTCCACGGTCTTTGCCAGCTTGCGAGCTGGCGGCAGACCGTCTGGAAGCCGCGCTTGCCCGGGACGAACTGCCGGACTTTTTTGCGCGAGCGCGAGGTGTTCATTGACGAGTTCGACACCTTCAACGTGCCCAAAAAGCGGCTGATGGGTGCGATGCTAGCCGCGCTGCCCGCCGTGACGGTGGCGCTGTGCGAGGACGGCGCACCCATGCAGCCCGGGGGACTTGGAACTGTTCTCCGGTGCAAAGCAGGTGGCGGCGCAGCTGCGCCAGCTGGCGCGCAAAAAACGGCGCACAGGTGGCTGCGCCGGAGCTGCTGCGGCGGGACCTGCGCCACAAAGACGCTCCGGGCCTTGACGCGTTGACTGAGCCCGCCATCCGCCGCCTGATGCGGCAGGGGGTGCGCTGCGGAAAGATCGCGGTGGTCTGCCGCGATATCAGCCTGTACCGGGCTGCGGTGCGGTACGAGTTCCGCATGGCAGAGATCCCGTTGTACTGCGACGAGCCCACCACCCCGGAGTTCAGCGCACCCGCCACGGCGGTGCGGGCGCTGCTGGCACTGCTGCGGGGCGCGGACATGACCGAGCAGCTGACCGTACTGGCAAAGACCGGCCTGTGCGACCTGACCGAGCCGGAAGTCTGTGCGCTGGAAAACTACGCCTACACGTGGTCGCCCAATGCTGCGGCGTGGCGGGCAGAATTTACCAAAAAGCCCCCGGGGCTTCGGTGACGCCGAGCTGACCGAGGAAGATACGCTGAACCTGACCCGTGCCGAAAACGCCCGCAAAAAGCTGGTGACGGCGGTGGATACTTTGCGCGGCAAGGTGCGCAGCGCCAACGCGGAACAGATCAGCCGGGAACTGTATTTCTGCCTGAAGGAGCTGGGCGCAGAGGGACAGCAGGCCGCACAGGTGGAGGATATCCGCACTGCCCGGGGCATCCCGGCGGCAGAGGAAGCTGCCCGCGAGTGGAACGTGGTGATGCAGCTGCTGCTGGACGAGATGGCGCGGCTGCTGGGCAGTCAGGGCATCACCGTGCCGGAGTACGAGGATCTTTCGGTCTGCTGCTGCGCTCCTCTGATCTGGGGCACATCCCGCAGACCTTGGACGCGGTGGTGCTGGCAAGCGCCGGTAAAATGCGTCTGGATGCGCCGGACTATGTGTTCGTGCTGGGGCTTGCTTGAGAACCGTGTGGTGCGGGAACAGGTCTGTTTTTGTCGGACGGGCGCACGGTGCTGGTGGGCACGGTGGACCGCGCGGACGAGTGGATCGAGGACGACGGCACCCGCTGGGTGCGGTGGTGGACTACAAGACCGGCAAGCAAAAATTCACTTGAAAGATGGTCTACCGGCGGCTGGACTGCCAGATGCTGCTGTCTGATGCACCCCTCACCGCCCGGTGGCCGCTTGTGAGGGCACGCGGGTAGTTTCGGAGGTGGGTACCTGATGTGGACCCCGCCCCCAAGGACGAGGGCGACGGGCAAGGCCATGAAAGAGGGCGGCTGGACGGCCTTGTGCGGAAAAGCAGGGCATGATCCTGGAGCCAGGAAGCGGATGAGACCGGGAAAAGCAGGCCGCCATGAAAAAGCAGGGCCACCGAGAGCCAGCAGAAAGCCTGGCGGAAGGGCAACCACCGGGTGACACTTCACCGAGCAGCTGGAAAACATCGACGTATCTGCAGGAGATGATCGTCAGATGGCAAAGCGGCTGTATGCGGGCAGATCACTGCCTGCCCGCGGCAGCCGGGGGCAGGGGATGACCGGCTGCAAGGCCTGGTGCCCCCTACCGCAGCGTGTGTGCGGCCATGTGGACGGCGAGCACGAGCGGGAGCGCCCGGAGGAAAGAAGGTTTGTTTATGGAAAAGGAGAACGTGGAATGGGACAACTGACATCCCCCAAATGGACCCCGGCCCAGGGACGGCCATCACCGACCGGGGCGGGGCGCTGCTGCTGAGCGCGGCGGCCGGCAGCGGCAAAACCGCCGTGCTGACCGAGCGGGCGGTGCGGCCTGATGATGCCAGGAAAAACCCGGTGCCCGCCCGACAGGCTGCTGATCGTCACCTTTTACCAACGCGGCGGCGGCAGAGCTGCGGGCACGCATCGGGCAGGCGCTGTTGCACTCAGCCAGCAGCAGCCCCACGCACGAGCGTTGCGCCGCCAGCGGATGCT
>VOFB01003056.1_pt1 | contig 24579 bp, 35 predicted proteins | sample 5384141 | NCBI WGS metagenome assembly VOFB01 (sample SAMN12384721, study PRJNA508395) | human gut metagenome | isolation source: healthy gut A | host: Homo sapiens | reverse complement strand
AAGAACGACAATTTATTTGAAATCGTAAAACTGAATATTACTACTCGACAGGCTGCAGAAGCCTATGGCTTTCAGCCCAACCGCAGCAGCATGATTTGCTGTCCATTCCATACAGACCGTAACCCCAGCATGAAAGTAGATTCCCGGTTTCACTGTTTTGGCTGTGGAGCGGATGGTGATGTTATTGACTTTACCGCAAAGTTGTTTCAACTGTCCCTGCGACGGGCGGCGGAAAAGCTGGTCGCAGATTTTGGACTTTCGATGAATCCTGTTTTTCCACTACAGTATCCGAAAATTGTGGAATATAAAAGTCAAAACCCAATCCAAACATTGTACGAGTGCAGCGCGATTCTGGGTGACTGGCGCAAACGATTTGCGCCGAAGTCAGCAGAGGAAGAACTGCATCCCTGCTTTGTTGCCAGCCTGCATTGTACTGATTACATCCAATATCTGATAGAGAATCGACATTTTCTCACCGAGCATCGGAAGGAGGTTCAACAGATTGCCCAACGAATCCGAAAATACGAGATCGACCATTTTCAACATCCGCAAAATGCTCTCGCAGGCTGAAAAAGGTGGTGTTCAGAACACGATTCAAAACTGTGTGACTGTTTTGCAGAACGACCCGATTCTTGCTGATTCCATCCGGCTGAATCTGCTGAGTGAACGCATTGATATTGTAAAGCCGATGGGTTGGCAGCGTTCCGGCCCTACGCTGACCGACACCGATATGATGTACATTCTGCGCCGAATGGAAAAATACGGCCTGTACAGCGAAAAACGGGTGTCTGCAGCAATTCGCATTGTTGCCAACGAAAATCATTATCACCCTATCCGGGACTACTTGAATGACTTGAAGTGGGATGGCACAGAGCGGATAAGCCACGCTTTGCATCGCTTTCTCGGTGCGGCAGAAGATGAGCTTACCGCAGAAGCCTTGAAGATTTTTCTGCTTGGAGCGATCAAACGGGTGTTTCATCCCGGCTGCAAGTTTGAAATGATGCTTTGCTTGGTCGGTGGGCAGGGTGCAGGAAAATCCTCTTTCTTCCGGCTGCTTGCTATCAAAGATGAATGGTTCTCGGATGATTTGCGGCGAATGGACGATGATAATGTGTTCCGCAAGCTGCAAGGCCACTGGATCATGGAAATGTCGGAAATGATTGCGACTGCCAATGCCAAAAGCATCGAGGAAATCAAGAGCTTTCTCAGCAAGCAGAAAGAAACCTACAAAATCCCGTATGAAACACACCCGGCAGATCGTTTGCGGCAATGTGTCTTTGCAGGAACGACCAATCGACAGGACTTCCTGCCCCGTGACCGCACGGGAAACCGCCGCTTTATCCCCATCCCGGTGGATGCAGCACAGGCGGAAGTACATATTCTGGATAACGAAGCGGAATCCCGTGCCTATATCGACCAGCTTTGGGCAGAAGCCATGACGATTTACAACAGCGGTGATTATAAGCTGACATTCAGCCCTGCCATGCAGGAAGCCTTGCAGATTTGCCAGAAAGATTTTATGCAGGAAGATACACAGGCGGGCATGATTTATGCGTTTCTGGAGGATTACACGGGTGACCGGGTATGTTCCAAGCAACTTTACACCGAAGCACTGGGCAACCTGAATCTTCCTGCGGAATGGGAAACCCGTGCCATCTGTGAGATCATGACTGCTGGAATTGCGAATGGCGAAATCAAGGGGTGGATAGCCCATAAAGCAGCCAAACGCTACCCGAAATATGGCGTGCAGAAAGGCTGGGAGCGTGTAACCGCTGCAAAAGTGGATGCAGATGGTTTCGTAGAACTGACAGACAAAGAAGCCCAACAGATGGGATTTCCGTTTTGAAGGGCTGATTTACATTGTTGGTTACAGGTCTGGTTACATCTTACAGCCGCCTCAATGTCGCATCATTCCAAATAATTTCCCTATTTGTAACCATGTAACCTGTAACTGATAAGAAAAAAATAAATACGGAAAATTGCCAGCACACCATTGCAGAAAAAGTTTTCTGTTGTGGTTACAGTCTGTTGGTTACAAACAAAAACACGGAGGTTTTGCCTATGAAAGAAGTTCGCGTTTGCAGAAGCAATGAAGTCCCCGGTGGGGACTTGAAGCGACGGAACGGTCTTGCATCAGCAAGATGGAGGGACCAAGTCCCGACAAGTTCCGATCTGGGAGAAAAGCAATCTGACGCTGGAAGAAGCCGCAGCTTATTCCGGCATTGGTATCAACAAGCTGCGTGAAATGAGCGATTCCAAAGACTGTACCTTTGTTCTCTGGAATGGTACGAAACGGCTGTTGAAACGCCGCAGGCTGGATGAACACCTTGACCGATTATTTTCGATTTGACAATAAAAAATGAAGTCGGCAGTTGAAAGCACCTCGGCGGTAGGGTATGATTAAGCTGTAGGTTGCTTTCTGCCAACAATGGAGGACATAACGATGGCAGAAAGAAGAAAAGACTCAAAGAAGCGTGTTCTAAAGGAAGGTGAATATCAGCGCAGCAACGGAACGTATGAGTACCGCTGGCGCAGTGAAAACGGCAAGCGCAACAATGTGTACGCCAAAAGTCTGGAAGAACTTCGTGAGAAAGAAGCAGAGATTCAGCGTGACCGCAGTGATGGCATTCGTTCGGAAGCGCGGAACGCGACCATCAATGACATTCACGAGCAGTGGCTGCAACTGAAAAAGGGGCTGAAAGCCAACACACTGGTCAATTACGAGTATATGTACAAGATGTACGTATTCCCGGAGTTTGGAAAGCGGAAGGTCGGAAGCCTGAAAAAGTCGGATGTGCGGCGGTTTTACAATGGCCTTGTGGATTCGCAGCGTCTGAAAGTGGCAACGGTGGAGAACATCCATACAGTGCTGCATCAGGTGCTGGATTTTGCGGTTGAGGACGAGATCTCCGCATCAATCCATCCGATAATGCATTGAAAGAGTTCAAACAGACGCACAATCTGGACAGCGAACGCCGCAAGGCTCTGACCGCAGGCCAGCAGAAGCTGTTGATGAACTTCTTGAAAAACAGCGAGAAGTACAATCACTGGCTTCCTATCATTACCGTGATGGTGGAATGTGGTCTCCGTGCTGGTGAGGCAACGGGTTTGCGTTGGGAGGACATCAACCTTGATACGGGTGAAATCAGTGTAAATCACACGTTGATTTATTACAGCCACCGGGAGAAAGGTTGTCTGTACGGAATCAATACACCCAAAACGGAAGCTGGAAATCGAATTGTGCCTATGACTCCGGAAGTCAAGGCTGCTTTTGTACAAGAGCGAGAGTATCAGAAGAAAACTGGAATTTCCTGCAAGGTGACGATTGATGGCTATACGGATTTTATTTTTGTAAACCGTTTTGGCGAGTGCCAGCATCACAGCACCATCAATAAAGGCATTGACCGTATCATCCGCGACTGCAACGAGGAACAGCTGGCAAAATGCGAAAGCGGTACAATTAAGCCGAAGAACCTTGTCCTGCTTCCGAAGTTTAGTTGCCATTCCTTGCGGCACACGTGCGCTACCCGGCTTTGCGAGGCCGGAATCAACATGAAGGTCATTCAAGACGTACTGGGCCATGCCGATATTACCACTACCATGAACATCTACACTGAGGCCACAAAAATCTCAAGAAAAAGGAAATCGACAAGTTTGCAGAGTTCTTATCTGCAACCACGACATTTGAAGGAAAGGAGGAAAATGACTGATGGGAAATAAATCTGCAGCCCCAGTAGCACAGGTTCTTGTTCCGGCAGTGAGCGAGATTCGTTCTCTGCTGGAAGCTTCCCGTAAAAATGTAGCACAGCAAGTCAATCAGGAACTGCTGTCAACTTATTGGAAGATTGGTGAGGTCGTTGTTCGTTGTGAACAAAATGACAGCATCCGTGCTGCATATGGTGAAAAGACCTTATCGCAGCTTTCCCGGGCGTTGACAAAGGAGCTTGGCAAGGGCTTTTCGCGCTCGAATGTTTACAATATGCGGCAGTTCTATCTCAGCTATCCAATTTTCCAGACAGTGTCTGGAAAATTGAGTTGGTCGCACTACTGTGAGCTGTTATCCATTTCCGATAAGGAGAAGCGCAGCTTCTACGAAAAAAAGCGGTCAATTCTGGCTGGTCTGTCCGTGAAATGAAACGTCAGGTTGAAAGTTCCCTGTTTGAACGGCTGCTCTTGTCTCGTGGGGATGCCAACAAGGAACAAGTTTTAGCATTGGCCGAAAAGGTGTGGACTACACTAAGCCGGAGGACATCATCAAAGACCCGTATGTATTCGAGTTTTTGGGGCTGCCGGAAGAAAAGCCGTTCCTTGAAAGCGATTTGGAAGCAGCACTGGTGCGACAAATCGAAGATTTCTTGCTGGAACTTGGCCGGGGCTTTATGTTTGTCGGCACACAGCAGCGTGTCACAGTGAACAACACCCACTACTATGTGGATATGGTGTTCTACAATAAGATTTTACACGCCTATGTGCTGATCGAGTTGAAAACCACCAAGCTCACGCCCGAAGCCGCCGGACAAATCAATATGTATCTGAACTACTACGCCGCAGAGGTCAACGACCCAGAAGATAATCCTCCTATCGGCATCATCCTCTGCACCGACAAGGACAGCGTAGCAGCCGAGTATGCGCTGGGCGGTTTGTCAAACCAGATTTTTGCATCCCGGTACGTCTTATATATGCCGAACAAGGAGCAGCTTATTAGGCAGGTGGAAGAAGTCCTGAAGCGTTGGCACTCTCACGAGGACGAATAAGTTTACCACCAGCCTTACCACTGACTTACCACCAATTTGAGAATAGCTGTAAACAGTTGCGTAGAGTTGCGAAAAATAAGACCTTTTTATCTTGCACAAACAAAGGCTTATGAACACTTGTAATTGTGCCGGAAAACGGCGCAAAGTCCAAACAAGAGTTATCCTTCGGATAAAAGCCCAAAAGTTTGAACTTTTGGTTTGCAAATTATAATAATCATATTTCCAGTTCAGTCCCAACTTAAAAAGTGCAAAAAATTGCCTAGGTATTTGTCTGATGGTGGCCGACGTCCAAAAATCACCGTTACGGTGTTCAAAAGGAGCGTACAAAATGGCCTATTATGGTCTTGGTTTGCATCAGAGTGTCAACCCCAAACGGGCACATCTGGTGCCCGGAACCTCTTTAATCGTCCATCCGTATTTTGGGTGCCGAGCAGGAGCAGCAGATTGTGGTAAAGGGAACCGCTGGTCCGACTGCGACTATTGTGAAAAGCGTAGGCCGCGTCCGGCGCTCACGAACCGGCAGCCTGCAAACCTTTGATAACCTGTGCAAAACCTTACAGGCGTTCAGGGCGGTATTTTTTCACTGTCCCGGTGGTCTGCAAAATGGATAAAGTTTTTAATCGCAGGTCTGCAAAAAAGAGAAGAGGCTTTGCAGTAAACGTGTAGATTTGCTGCGGGATAAAGGGCGGTTGGGACCGTTCAAAACAAAGTTCTCCCAAAAGTTTGAACTTTTGGGCTTGCGGTGGACAAAACAGGTCCCCAAAAGTTATGGGGCGGCTTGTGGCAACGATGCTACTTGCTTTGCTGAATTTGAAAATTTGAGAGCGCAGATAATCGAGCGCACTCAGAGTGGCCGACAGGCAGCGAGGTCAAAACCGGGTTTCCGGATGGCCGCCCGCAAAAATTCACGGCGTTGCAGGTGGAACACGCACTTGCTGGGTTACTAAGTGAGTATAGTTATAAACAGGTAGAGGCCATGACAGGCATTTCCAGAAGCACCCTGCAAAGGGCTAAGAAGAAAAGTAGAGGTACAACAATGAGAATTACTATCAAACTGTCCGAAACAAACAATGCACTGCTCAACCGCGTGGTCAAGAAGAAAAAAAGTGGACGCAAGCGAGTTCGCCAACAACGCTTTCCTTGACAAGTTCCTGCCGGTATCGGAAAAAGTTGGGGATTGAAGCCGGATTCATCCTTCAGGAGCATGAAGCCGGAACGCTGAATGCGTGGCTCGTCAAACAGAGCATCTCCCGTGGAATCCGTTGGCTGGGGAAAGCACCCTATCCGTGACTGCGCCATTCTGAAACAGATTCTTGGACACTTCCCGTTTGACACGAAAGACAACGGAAAATCTCTACCTGCAACGAATGTGTGCAGTCGGATATGGATAGTGTGGTTGCACTGCTGAAGGAGCGTGTTTCCGGTTATGTATCCGCGAAGAACGGATATAACGGGCTGGTGGAAGATGTTCTTTGCAAATTGGGAGTACATCTGAACGAAGCCATCGTATACAATGTGCTGGCCACGATTGTATACGCCAACGAGCTCGAAAAAGACTTTGACTGGTCATGACGGCCTGAAATTGCTGCATCTCATTGATTTTGCAGCATGGCAGCAGTGGTGTGATGCGTGATAGTGCATCACGGCAGACGGCTGCAAACCCAAGGGGCAAGAACGGCGGAAAGTCGTTCTGATGGGGCCGCAGCCCCCACTGACGGCAAGCGGGTCTTGTCGGCAACGGGGAGTCCAGAGGGTCACGCCCCTTTGGCAAGGTAAGCCCGCAAGGGCGGTGGGAGTTTCCGCAGAAACTACCATACCTTGTATGACACAGCAGACGGAGGCTAAATGCGCTGCCTGATTTTGCAGTGCATTTTAAGCCGCAATCGGATGGGGCATGAATCCCCGCCGAGAAAGGAGAGATTATGATGGCGTGTGCCATGAAGTTCAGTGCGGGCGCAGTCCGTAATCAACTTCGCCACAACCGGCGAACAATCGAACATTCGAGCAACCGGGGACATTGACCCGGAGCGGCTGGAACATGACTATGTTCTGTCGCCAGACCGGGGCATGACCGAGTACGACTATTTTTAGCGCAAATCGGAACTGTACTGCTACAACCGTGACGATGTAAAAGTGATGGTCGGCTGGATAGTGACTGCCCCGCAGGATTTAGACCCTGCCCGCTATGACAATTTTTTTCTGTGCTTCATACGATTTCATGGCAAATCGCTATGGGGAAGAAAATGTCGTGCAGGCCATCGTCCATGATGACGAGGGCGGCCAGCCGCATTTTTGCATTTCTGCTTTATTCCTGTCGAGGAAGATTTGAAGCACGAACAGGGCTACAAAATCTGTGCTAATGATGTTCTTGACCGCCGCGAACTTCGCAATTTTCACCCTGACCTGCAACGCTATCTGGACGAGCACGGTTTGGAAGATGCTCATGTTATGACCGGCGACAAAGCGGCAGGGTGGCAACCGCACTGTCGCGCAGTTGAAAGCCGAGCGCGAGCAGGAATACCAGCAGGAAGTAGAGCGTCCCGCATTGTATTTTGGAGAATCCAAAATGGAACAGGGACTTCACTTTTTTAAGAGGCAACCATGAAGCAGATTGTATGGATTATCAACTGCTATCTATATGGCGCTACGGTGATTCTACTGGTTGTGCTGGCACTGCTGGTGTATCTGCGTGGGCAGGCTAATCATCTGCCCAACCGTTTGTCCGCAGGAACATCGTCTATCGCCCCCAAAGAAAAGGCACAGGGCGTGTTGTTGGGGAAGAAATTCGGCCAGCTGGCTTATTCCCCCGAACAGGACGAGGGACACATCCTGTAATGGGGCCATCCGGCACAGGCAAGACAAGTGCCCTGCTGATTCCGACTTTGCGGAGTTGGCAGGGCACGGCTCTTGTGGTAGATATATCCGGCGACATATCAGCTAATGTGCATACAGAGAACAAAATCATTTTTTGACCCTACGGCAGCGGATTGTATTCCGTATGATGTGTTTGCGTCCATTGATGCAGCCCCGGATGATACCGAGCGTCAGGAGCGTTTGGAGCAGCTGGCCTATCTGCTTCTGCCGGACAAGGCCAACGACAGCGAGGCGGGCGTATTTTTTTTCACCAAGAACGGGCGCAAGATGATAACGGCAGCCCTTTATCTGCTACTATGGAATGGGCTGGGGCTTCATCGAAATCTGCGAATTTTCCTCGGCCATGACTGGCGCTCCCCTGCTGAACGATATTGCAAAACAGGAAAATGCAGCGGCCAACGCATTTATCAGTTCCTTTGCCGGGGCCAGTGAGCAGAACACCGCAGGCTGCAAGCAAAGTGCAGATGACGCGCTCAAACTATTTGCAACCAACAGCAAAATTAAAAATGCACTTAGAAAAGTCCCGACTTATGAAAAATCCATCTGTCCGGCCACATTGGAGCAGAACAGCATTTATATTTTCATCCCGGACGAAAAACTCAAAATCTATGGTGACCTGCTGCGCATTATTACGGCGCAGTCGATGGAATACTTTTCATCAGACCGCCGGAACACAAGCAGATGATTCTATTCTGTCTTGACGAATTTGCCTCGTTCGGCAAACTGCAAATCACACCGAGGCCCTGCGCAAACTGCGGAAGCGTCACATCCGTATTATATGGTGCTCACCCAATCGCTGGCCGACCTCGATATGATTTACGGCAAGGACGAACGAAAAGCCATGCTGGGCAACTTTAAGTTTACAGTCTACTCGGCTGCAAAGGACACCAGAAACGCAGGAATACTTCTCCAAAATGATAGGCGAAAAGCACACACTGTTGGCCACCGATACCAGTCAGAAGCCGCAGCCAATCATCAAGCCCGCAGACCTCGCACACTTAGAACATGACCTCATTGTTATTGCGATGACGGGCCGTGCGGCTGCAATTAAGAACCTTTACTTCAAATGACGTTGCCAAAAAAATGTTTCGTAAGTGGCAACCGGGAGCAGTTAGCTTGATTTTCCAAGTGGGCTGCTCCTTTTTTGGCGTATATCTTTCGGGGCAGCTTGGGGCAAAGTGATTGGGTTTATTTCTAAAAAAAGGTTGCCTTTTAGTTTTTATGAAAATACCTGCCATACTGCCCCAATGAACGTTTTTTTGGCAACGTAACTGGAAAAAGGTTCCCATTTTTATGGATTTATGGTACAATTCTAATATTGTGTACCCAAATAAAATGGGGAATTGGGGGTGTGGGATGTCAACCAAAAGGCCGAAGCCGGAACTGTCGGCTCACTTTATCCGAGACAAGCGATTGCTTGAAGCAACTGATACTGCTAAATATAACGCAAGGCTGAAAGAACTTGACCTGCCGGATGATTATGCCGTCTATGGTTATGAGCAAACCAAAGGCGGTCAGCCTGCTGCATACTGGTGTAAACAAGGCGTTGGAAAATGTCCGGAATGTGATACACCCTATCTAGAGGATGCGATTGCCAGCGTGTCGGAATCAAGCTGACACATTATTGCAGAGTGGCAATCCCGCACAAGGGAAAAGAAGCCCACCTACGAAACTCACCCGGCAACACTTTATTTGCGGCGCATACGTTGGCGATGCTATAACTGCTATTCTAAGTTTGGAACATACAATGCAAAAATGCAGGATGATTCCCAGCTTGTTGATGGCAACGAAAAACTGACACAACAGTTGAAGACCTTCCTTGGGCAGCAGGCAATGCATATTGAGGTAAATACGCTTGCTGAAATATTTGCTATTTCCCCGCATACAGTCAAAAATGTTTTGACAAAGTATTGGCGAAGTATGATGAAAAGCGTGATTGGGATAATATCTCTACGCTCGGTTTGTACACTGTCACATTGAATGTGCAGGGACAGCAAACAAATTTCTGCCTTTGTGTGGATGTAGATGCTGAAAGCCTGATTGAATTATTCCCCCTACGAGGACACAAAGGTTGCGGCAAACTTTTATGAATGGTCTAAAAACAGCGGAATATCCAACGTATTTTTACCAGCATAGACAGCGCGGCATTTGATTTTGCCAAAACAAACTTTCCCATCAAAACAGTTATGGTAGACCGGCTGGATGTTCGAAAGCGTTTGCTGAACGGACTGGAAACAGTCAAAAAAGGCAACGATGACAGTCAATACTTCCTATACTGCGGCGGCATTGGAAATTGCTTAATAATGTATAAGAGGCAATCCCGGTCAACAGTAAGGATTACGTCTTCCTCAAGGAGGTGCTGGATGCTTTTCCCCGCGTTGGAGTTGCATACGGGCTGAAAGAAGCCGGTATGGATATTTATCGTAAGCATATGGGGCAGAGCAAACTGGTAAACGATTGGTTCTCAGCGACAAGCATGACATCCTACCGTATGAACAGTTAGAGCAATGTATGATTCAGGCGCAGGAGCCGGTTGTACCGCTTCGCCGAACAGTATAATGGTGTTGACCGCAGCAGGTATGAAAAAGCCGTATTGGCGGCAGAAAGACCCTTGATAAACTATATTGACCTGACCGGTGCAACCAAATCTGTGCTTTGGTCTAGGGCGCGTCTTTACAGATGATTCGTGCTCGCGTTTTTGTATGGTGCCGCGATGATGGCCAACTGTTTTGCTGCACAAGAGCCAAACGAAAAATCTTACGATGAATGCGCAATACATGAGGCAATGCGTTTTTCAACGGTCAGCCTAAAAAAAACTGCGGCAATCAACAAACCTGCGGTTAAACAGAAACCACGCCAGAAATTTATCTTCATAATTTCAGAATCCCATTATCTATATATCCAACCCTGTTAAGCTACGGCCTGACAGAATACAGAGGCACACTACTGTATTTACGGTCGTTAAGAATAAATAATAACGAGGTGAAAAAAATGTTCCCAGAATTAAATCGTAATCCAGAAAATATTTTTCCGAAGGAACATACTATAGTTCGTCGTAACGAGCGTAGTTGGGCGATAGAACTAATAACAAAAATTAACAAAATTGCTGAAAACAATGACCTTGCAATAAAAAGAGCTGGTGGTGAAACCACAATTTCTGTTAACAGAGGAAATACGATGTTCCCTGATGTGGTTCTCTATGGAGATGAGAAGCAAAGCGTTATACTTCAAAGGTTGGGAACTAAAAATGCCAGATGTTCCCATAGAAAATGAAACCTTCATAAAGGATGCACAACGAAAAGCTATTGCGCTTAATTTGAATAGTTGCTTGATATGGAATTTTACATATGCGGTGTTATACGTTCGTGAGAGGGTGATGCATTCAAAAAACTTAAGCAATGGGATGATACAAACTATATCCACACACGGCAAGATGTAGAAATCTACCGTGCCGATTGGGAAAAACAGCTTGAAAAGTAATTACAGAAATAAATGGATATTTTGTATCTGGGCAGTTTCGTAATATATCAATCGGAAAAGTTATAACAGAATCTACGATTACGACACTTATTCAACGAAACAAAGATATAATCGCTAGTGGTCTGAAAAAGGCCGCTTTTAGAGATTCAAGAATGGCCGCCTATATTGATAACTGGTGGCTAAATGTTAAAGGCGGAATATGCGCAAGATGAATCGGACAAGTATAATGCATATGCCAAGAGCATAATTCTTAATTGGACAAACAAATTGTTTTTGCGCATATTATAAAAGTATAAACAAAATGGGGCAATGTTGGTCGATGGCATTGATTATGACAAAAGTCCTAATGATGCAAACGGGATTTTTGGAAACATAACATCCAAATGCGATTTTTATAATGTCTTTTCGCCAATTCCCTATAATGAAGTTCTGCCTGAATTGTCGTGGCAGGATTTTGTAGAATTATCAAACTTTTGCGTAGCAATGGAATTGACCATTTAAATCAGGAAGCACTGCAAAAATATACTAGAGGGAACCGTTGCAACAAGCAAACGTGAAATAAATGGGCAGTTTACAACTCCAACAGAATTAGCTAAAATATTGGTTCGTTTGACTGTAAAGATTGGACCGATGCAGTACTCGACTGTTGTTGCGGAACAGGGAACAATTCCTAAAGAAGTGATTCACATAAAAAAGTCACAAATGACAGCAAAGGATGCAGTTGAATCGGTATGGGCATGCGACAAAAATAATTACCCTTTGCAAGTTGCAAATATTAGCATGACAGAGCCAGACACTATTAATATTGCCGTAGGCTATTTAAACACAATGCATTAACTTTATCCGTTGGCGAAAAGGTAGGGTTGTGAATCCCGAAACAGGGGTGGCAATGACTTTGCTGGTACCATCTTTTTGGTTCGGTAGTTTCAAATTTGCCTTTTGTACCATTTGAAATTATTCGGGTGACGATAAAGATAATATATCAAGCTGTCTTTTTTCAAAAGAGCTTGACGGAAGGTCGGACTTGTACGGCTATATTGCAATAAAGATAGCAGATGTTCTGAAGCCGGATGGGACTTTAGGAATTATTGTTTCGAACTCGTGGCTCGGTACAAAAGCAGGGAATGAAATTTGTAAATGCGCTAAAACAAAGGTACAATATAAAACAAGTTCATATTAGCGGAAAGGGCCGTTGGTTTAAAAAATGCAGACGTGGTAACTACGATTATCGTCTTAGAAAAAAAAGGAAAGATGATGAAAGGCCTCATACGGACTTTTGGCTTTGGAATCTTTCACTGGAGCAGTTGTCTGAAAATTCCGAAGACGAAAATACACTGATAAATTCGGCACTGCTGTCATCAGAACTGAACCGTAATATCGCACGACTTTCCACATATTCAGAATCCCAAATGGAAGGGCTTTTGAACTTGAATATCTGCTATAATGCACTTTTCCATGACGTTGATTGGCTACTGGATGTAAAGAATAAAAATTATCCCGATTAAAAAAGTGTATCATGTATTCAGAGGAAGCCGACGTGGCTGGGATGCGCTTTTTATCCGCGAAACGGCGAGCACAATATAGAGCCGAAATATCTAAAAAGAGTATTGCTTAATGCAAGAAATGTAACAGAGCTTGTTACCGTTGCAGATAGAGATGCATTTGCTGTAATGTATCGATGGAAGAATTAAAGCACCGTGGAATTTAGGGGCTCTAAGATGGATAGAAAAATTTGCAGACCAGCGAAATGGAGTCAAGGAAAGCCTTTGCCAATGGTCTTGAAAAGAAAAAGGTATGCAATGGTATGAACTTCAAGATAATGAGGTTGCAGAAGTCTTTACCGCAATGAATCCCAGACCAACAGCTTTTTCTTTGCAAAATTTGAAACGCCATCATTCGTAAATCAAAGGCTCATAGGATTAACGCATCGTGAAAAACATATCCCGATGAGGAACTAAACCATGCATTGATAAACTCAATGTTTACCATGTTTTTATTGAAGCCTCTGGATTTGGTAGAGGACTTGGTGTTCTGGATGTAAATAAGGATAGTATTGAAAATTGCTATATGTTAATCCAGACTTAGTTGATGCTAATAATAGGCAGAGAAATACTACAGTCATTCAATAACATTAAAAGGCAAGAAAAATAATGAAGGTCGAAGACGAACTGAAAGATGAAGAGAGGATTGCTTTTGAGCATACGGTACTTCAAAGTTTCGGCATAGACGATTATTTTGACAAAATTAAAAACTCCCTCTTATCAATGCAGGCAACACGAAAAACGGCAAAAGAACTGTGATTTATAGCAAAGAAAGCACCGCATTTTGCGGTGCTTTCTTGCTATAAATCTTTTAAATAAGGATAGCCAATTAAAGGCTTAGTAAAAGCTGGTGTAGTATAGAAATTATTTTTTCCTCAAAGTCTTTAATAAGATTTGTTATAACAACATTTCGCTTTGCTTTTTATCCATACCTTCCCATGCTAAAAATAACCGCCGTTTGCAACATCAATGTAGTTTATATCATCTTTTTTTTGAATAGTGCTACATTCTCGTTCTTTTCAATTCCAATAAATTACGCCCTTCCATCAATGCCGCAACCAGAAGGAACCGCTGCCAAAGGTATTATCAAGAACTACATCGCCAGGGTTTGAATATGTGCGAACAAAATAGCGTCCCAACTCGATAGGCTTTTGCGTAGGATGAACTACCTCGCCTTCACTTTCGGCGGTCTTTATATAAATAATATCTGTCCGGATAACGTTCACCATTGCTTGCTACATGAACAGGCTGAAAATCTCCATAGCTACCGCTTAATTGATTCTTTCTAATACCTTTATCATAAGGAATGCCTTGTGTCATCTGTGGATGATAAGTGGGCTGTTTTTTGTAGAAAACGCACACATCCTCATGTTTTCTTAAAGGCTGCTTTTTTTGCATTTAAAAAGTTTGTGGGCTTGGATTTTTCCCATACCCACTTATACTTATAATATTTGGGTTGACTAAAATTAGTTTGGCTGTGAATAAGCCTTGCGAAGTAAGTACTATAGCGCCATTAGGTTTGATAATACGTAAATACTGCTTCCACAACTTGTCAAGCGGAATATAACAATCCCACTGGTTTTGTGTAATGCCATAGGGCAAGTCACACAAAATCATATCTATTGATTCATCAGGAATACGTTTCATGCAATCAAGGCAATCTTCTTCAAAAGATTGTTGACCATGGGATAAATTGGAGAACTTATATCAATCATGTTAGAATCCTTTATATAATCAAAAGTTGGAACATGTGAAACAAATGAGGAAATTATATTATGAGTGCTTGGCGATTCGTTGAAATAGAATGTTGCTATTATTTGTGGCATTTATCTTATAGTATAACACACATTGAGAAAAAAAGCGACTATTGATGAAAAGAATGTGCCTTTTTCCCTCTGTCTATAGAGGAGAATTTGAAGAAATTTGTAAAATCAAAAATACACTTTTAAGGGAGTAGTTGCGAAAGCAATTGCTCCTTTTTTAATTTTGACAGCACTTTGCACTATACGGGTAAAGTTGCGGCACATTGCTACTATGCGCTAATAGTGACTGCCCTATAGAACAGGTATACTAAGAGCGAGCTCAAAAAAGAAAAGGAGCGTAGCGCTATGAAATTGAATTATGAATATCGCATTTGAAACCGCAAATCCCGCCTCCAGAATATCCTCTCGCGCCTGAAGGCGTGAAGAAGGTTGGCCCGAACACCTATCGGGCTTACAGCCCTCTCCGTGACGAAGGAACCTAGCCTGTACATCACCGAGAAGTCCGATGGCACCATCCTCATGTGTGACCACGGTGGCGGCGATACCAAAGCAACCCTTGCAGCCATTGGGCTGACAATGTGTATCCTGTTCCCGAGTGGTGGGAGTGAGGATCAGGGCCTAAAACCCCTGCCCCCTCACGAAAGTTGCCGCCATCTACAAGTACCTTGACAAAACGGAGAACTCGTTGCGAAGAGAAAGTCCGTTATACGAACAAAAACTTCTTCTGGCGCAGCAAAAAGCCTGACGGCAGCTACGACTACCATAAACCGGAGAATGTTCCCCTGTACAATGGGATGGTACTGGAAAAAGGCGGAAGCAGTCTTCTTGGTTGAAGGCGAGAAAAGACGTGAACACGCTCACGAAACATGGTCTCCCGGCAGTCAGCCTGCCGAATGGCGCCATTGGGAGAATGAGTATGTCGCATACTTTTCCGACAAGGTGATTATCATTCTGCCAGACAACGACGATGCGGGCCGTGGCTATGCGAAGGCTGCACTTAAAGCACTTAAGCCTACCAATTACAACGCAGGCATTATGCAGTTGAATAACTGGTGGCCGGAAATTCCTGAAAAGGGAGATGTCACCGACTATATCACTGCAAAGGGCGAGGAAGCAGTTGCGAAACTGAGAAGCCCCTTGACGTTGTGACCCGGAACAGGAAACCGGCTCCCGCTGTACCGGCTGTACCCACGGCACAATGCAGCACAGCAGCTGTTACAGTAGCTGCCACATCTGCCCCGGTGATGCTGAAGACCTGCAATGATTACCACAATGTCATCAAGAAACTCAACCCTTACTCCAACCCTAAGTATTCCACAACTGACAACGGCAGCGGACGGCTTTTTTCTGACATCGTCAAGGGGGCAGGCCCGCTATGTGGCAAGCCGCAAATCGTGGTTCATCTACGATGGCACGCGCTGGGCCCCCGATGAAGGCAACATGGCAACGATGGAAATGTGCAAGACCATTGGTGATGCACTGACCCGTTACGCCTTTGAAATCAAGGACGAAAAAGAGCGCAAAGGAATATTTGAGGTATACAATGCGCTGGATGACGCGCAATTACCGCAAAACCATCCTTGACGATGCCGCCAGCGTCTACAACATCGGCATGGGCGAGTTTGACGCAGATGTGAATTTGCTCAACTGCAAAAACGGTACACTGGACTTGAAAACTATGCAGTTCCGCAGCCACAACCCTGACGACAAAATCACCAAGATTGCAGATGTCGTTTACAACCCCAATGCAAAGTGCCCCTGCTTTGAGCAGTTTCTAACCGAAGTTATGAGCGGCGATGCAGATAAAAGTGCATTTTTACAAAAGCACTGGGGTACGCCCTTAGCGGCGATTCCCGTTTGAATGTTTGTTTTTCCTGTACGGTGCGACCACTCGCAACGGAAAAAAGTACCCTGATGGAAAGCGTTCTGCGTGTGTTTGGCGACTACGGCCTGACCGTTGCACCAGAAACGATTGCCGCAAAGCAGCGCAACAGTTCAGGGCCGAGTGAAGACCTTGCCCGTCTTGCCAGGCATACGGCTTTGCCAACATTTCCGAACCCTCGCGGAATGCGGTTGAACGCTGCGCAGGTAAAGAGCATGACCGGCAATGACAGCATCAATGCCCGCTTCCTGCACTGCAATTCGTTCGATTTCCGCCCCAGTTCAAGCTGTACATCAACACCAACTATCTGCCCAGCGTGGATGATATGTCACTGTTTTCTTCTAATCGTGTGCGCGTCATTCCGTTTGACCGCCACTTTGAGCCGCAGGAGCAGGACCCGAATTTGAAGCATCTGTTTGCGGAAGAAGATGCCAAGAGCGCTATCCTGAATTGGCTGATTGCCGGTTGGCGGTTGCTGCAGAAGGAAGGGCTGAACTCTCCGGAAGCAGTTGTGGAAGCCACCAAGGAATACAGCCACGACAGCAACAAGATTGCGCTGTTTGCGGAAGACAATCTGGTACCGATGCAAATCGTGAAGTTCGTACTTCGGAAATCTATGCTCACTATAAAGTGTGGTGTGAGGTCAACGGTTGCCTGCCGGAGAATAGCACCAACTTTAAGAAGTCCTGCAGGCCATTGGAACTGTTGTCCGTAAGCGTCCTCGTGACGGTAGCGAGAAGACGACGCTTTTGCTCGGCTATCGTTTGAAGTGAGGGGCACTTATGAAGTACGAAGTCCCTATCTGGGAAAAAATACTGTCTTACGCTGGATGAAGCCGCCGCCTACTTTGGCATCGGCATCAACAAGCTGCGGGAAATGACGGATGATTCAACCTGCACGTTTGTGGTCTTCAATGGTACGAGCGCCTTATCAAGCGCAAGAAGCTGGAAAAAGAATGTCTCGCTGATACAGATGTGATTTAATTCAGAATGGATCCTGATTGGGCCTGCGGCCCACTCAGATTTATCTGAACATATCACATGACACCAGAATCATAGAAAAACGTAATATTTAGACTGGCAAAAGGCTTTACGCCTGTTATAATGACAGATGTAAAGCCTTTTCTGCTTTATAAGTAGAAAAAGGAGCCTACTATGGAACGCCGTAAAGATAAGAACAATCATGTGCTGAAAGATGGTGAAAGCTACCGCGAAAAGAGCATCGTTATATGTATAGGTGGGTTGACAGCGACAAGAAGCGTCATTGTACCTATGCACAAACGTTGCGTGAACTGCGTAAGAAGCGAAGCAGAAATCAACCGCAATAAAGTGACGGCATCAGCAGTGCCGGAAGCAATCTGCGCTTGATGATGTGTACAATCTCTGGAAAAAGAACAAGGTCGGTCTGAAACAGTCCACTTTATGTTAATTACCTGTATGTATGAGCACTTTATCGGCCCCAAAATCGGAAAGATGAAAATCAAGGATATTCGTAAATCGACAGTTCTTTGGTCTTTATAATGACCTGACAAGGAGCAATGATATTGGCAAGACGATGGCGATTAACACATTGGAAGTTATTCACAATGTACTGCGGCAGGTCTTACAGGTTGCGGTGGACGATGACTACATCCGTAAAAAATCCGACAGAGGGCGTTTTAAGCGAAGTTAAGAAGGCAAATAATTACGAACGTCCAAAACGTAAGGGCTTTGACTTTGGAACAGCAGAATGCGTTTATAAGGTTTCTCAAATCCAAGCCGTTGTATTACTCTTGGAGTATTCTGTTCGCCGTCCTGCTGGGAACGGGTTGCCGCATTGCAGAATTTATTGGTTTGCGCTGGTGTGATATTGATTGGAAAAATAACACAATTTCTATCAATCACAACTTGGTCTATCGCCAGCATACAGATGGTAAATGCTACTTTTCCGTGACAACACAAAGACAAGCGCTGGATGCAGGACTATCCGATGATGAAGGATGTCCGCAGGGCACTTGAAGATGAAAAGATTCGGCAACAGGAATTAGGTGTTAGGTGTACAACTGTAATTGACGGCTATACTGATTTCGCCTTTTCAACCGCTTCGGGCAACCCCACAATCCGGCAGCAATTAACCGCGAAATTGACCGGCTTGTACTTGCTTGCAATGCGCAGGAAATGGAAAAGGCAGCGGAAGAAAACCGCACTCCGTTATCCTGCCGGATTTCAGTTGCCACCAGTTGCGGCACACTTTTTGTACCCGCCATTGCGAGATTGAACCAAATATTAAAGTGATTCAGGAAGTCATGGGCCACAAGGACATCAAAACGACAATGGAAATCTATGCGGAAGCACAGAAGGAATTGAAGGAACGCTCCGTGCAGAACATTTCTGGAAAATTTGATGTCTACTAAGCGTCTGACACCATTGACACCAATATTGACACCAGATTCGGATTGATATATAATAAGTTATGTAGAGATACATAACTCCCCGCAAACGGAAAAATGCTGTTGCAACGGGTTTTGTGGGATATAAAGACTTACATAAAACGGTCTAACCCAATCCCCACGATGAAGCCCATTGACCAGTAAATTGTCAATTTGAGCACAAAAATCCTGAAATTTCTTGATGATACGAGAAATTTCAGGCTTTTTTCTTTTGACGGGTTTCTAACTGAAATCATGCCATACGCCAATCTTACGCCAAACGATGTATAAACTTATGCAAGAGAAAAGAGCGTTGTTCCCGTTTGGCATAAAATAAGAGCTGACGGGGGTAGATGTAGGTTTACGGTCGCTTGTAGTAAGAACAGGCTTTAATTTTTTTAATAACGTTTACACTGTTTTCAGATGACTTAGAAAGAGTTTCACGCACTCTGCAAAATTCTTTCTAAAAGCGTTTCTATATGTTATGTCCTGCTCTTTCGTTCGCTTGGGTGTCCCTTTAGGGTGCTTCTCGGCGGAGGAGCTTTTTGTTTTCATGGCGGCGGAACAATAGGCCCTCAATGTTTTCGGGCGTGTATTCTAAGCCGTTCTGATTCAGTACACGGGCACGGCGTGCCAGACACATACTTGCCAGCCCATAATCCTGCGTGATTACAAGGTCACCAGGATGTACGCGGTTTACTAGCGCAAATCTACGCTGTCGGGCCCCTTGTCAAAGGTCAATGTCTGCGCACCATCGCGTTGGATTTGGTGGGCGGTGTCGCATAGAATCAGCACGGGCACTTTATATTTTGTGGCTGTTTGTACGGTCAAATCTACCACAGGGCAGCCATTGGCATCTATAAGAATTGTCACTTTACTGTTTTCCTTCCATAACCCAAGCAAATGCCCTTGCGGTACGTAGGTCGGCATCTTTGAAGTGACCGCCCGCGTTCCATTCCAGTCTGCAGTCTCTGCCGCACCGGGTCAAGGTGCTGTGCAGGGCGCGGATGTTGTCGCCCACCGCCGCCATCGTCTGATTTTGGTATGTTCCTCGCGGTCACCAAGGCTGAGGTAAACACGCTGCGTTTGGATAGGGTGCGCCGCTTCGTATTCTGGCCAGCCGGGAAACCACACGGACGGCGAAGCCTGCCACACCGAACAGTGCATCGGTCCGGGTTGCCGCCCACAGCGCAACAGCCCCGCCAGCGAGTAGCCGCCTAAAAATAACCTTACAATCTTCCTTTATAGAATACTGTTGGCAAATGCCCGGCACAGCCTGCTCAAGCCATGCAAGCGTATTTCCTGCCCTGCCAACAAAACCCTGCTTGCCCCAGACGGGCGGCGCAGGCCACGGCGACAAATCGTCGTTCCAATTCTTGACTTGGACAGCGGCCAGCAAAAATGGTTGTGCGGTTTGCCGATGTATGGCTTCAACTTCTCGTTCCATCCCTGCAAGGTCATGTTCATCCACCATTTGCAGCAGCAGGTATTCGGCGCTGGCAGTGCCGTAGATGCGGCAGGTTCTGCTCTGTATTTGCAATAACTGATTATCCATAAAATTCATGATTCCTTTTCTTTGCTTTCTTTTGCATTATAATGCCTGTACACCAAAGAATCAAGATTGCGCCGGATGCACTGCCTTGAAAGTTTTTGCTGCACTTGCATTACATCTGCACAACATCCGCGCAGTGATTGTATATACGTGTATAATCCCGCGTGTTACAATCAGTATGTTCAAAAATAGGGTTCAGCCAAAAGGTTGGACATTTTTCACCCAGAGTCGTACCTGACTTTTTCAGGCACGGCTCTTTTTGTTTTTGGGCAATTTCTGATTTTGGAGGTTTTGCAGTTGACCGTAATACGTCCGCCTTGACGCAATGATTACGCAATAAAAAGTCAAATACGCAAAAGGACGTTTTGATTGCGTATTAGCAGCCTATGGCTGTGCTGCTGACAAAAGCTTAATACGTCTTTATGCGTCCTTTATGCGCAATAAGGATGGTGATTGTATTGAAAAACCGCGCAGCGATCTATCAGCGGGAAACCGCTGAAATGCTGCATAACATTTCGCTGTATCCCGGTCTGACCGAAGAGCAGCTTTGTCGCTTCTTTCCCGAAAAAGAAGCGACGGCAAAAACTTTGCTTGCCCATATGCTGAAAAGAAGGGCGCATCTTCTGCGCCGAGAATGGTCGTTACTACGCAAATCAAAAAGCACAAAACGGCGCAGATAAAGACTTATCCTGCTGCGTCTGGGTTCTACTCGATTTTATAGATCAAGTGGAATATCACACAGTTGGAGAATTTCCGGCAGCTATCCTCTGTTTTGCAAATGGAGAGCTGTATGAAATCGTGCCTATCCCGCAGGGCAAAGAGACTATGATTTGCCAACTACTGCGCCAGCCGCAGAAAGATGCTGGCAAGCGCATTGTGGTGGTAGAGGATACTGCCCAAATCGAGCTGCTGCACATTCCGCAGGTGGCCGGGTTCTGCACGGTGGCCGAAGATGGCACCGTCAGCTACTACAAAAAGGAGGCCGCGCTTGAATCCTGACGTACTTTTGAACCGTATCCGCCTGGAACAGCGCGGGCTCATCGACATCCACAAAAAGCTGTACGAGATGGAGCATTTTCTGCCTGTGCCAGATCCGATGCAGTTTGCAAAAACTGCCGAAAGCGCGGCACTCCTCAGCGAAAAAAGCACGGCGCATCTGCGCAATATGTTCTTTTCCGTATCCAACGAGCCGCCAATCTATTACTACCCCAAGGCAGCCGAAGTACAGGGCATCCGCGTGTGGGCAGATATCAACTACTTGCGTGTGCTGCTCCCCGCGCTGCTGCCGGATAAAAAGAAGCGCGATGGCTGTAAGTTTCTTTTGCTGCCGCTTCAGGCGGCACTGGTGCAAGCGGAGCACTTCCCACTTCTCCGACTGCGTGATTTGCGTGGAACATATCTACGACCACAACCTCCCAATCAAAGCGGTGCGGGATTATGACAATTTAGAGTTGAAAGCCGTCATAGATGTCATTGCCACGTTCTGCCTGACGGACGACACCGGGGCGCTGTGCGATTCTTTCCAGACGACCCGGTTTGGATATTCGTCCTCTACCGTGATAACGGTTATGCCAAAAATTGCTTTTCGGCATGGCTGAACGCCCCAAAATCAGCTGAAAACCGACCTCCACTTTTTTTCCGAAAAATTCGTAAAAATCAGATACCTGTCTTGAAAATGACTTTTCCGCGTCGTTGTAAGCTGTTTCACACAAGACGGCGGCGACTTTCGCCGGAGTCAAAAAAGGCACGGTTAAATTCCGAGGTGATTTCTATTTCTTCTGCTTTTCCTATCCTGCCCGCGCAAGACAGCCTCTATTATGAACTTTTGGCGCTCACAGCCATCTGCGGCGAGGTTCCTTGTGCGTGTGCCGTCCGTCTTACTTCCAGCAAGAGTTACCGCAAAAAATGGTGACGAGCCTGACACACGACAAGCTCCTGCGCATCTTTTCCAAAGATCATCTTCGCGGCTATCGGCTCGGTATCCGTGGCAAACGTCTTTTGCGGGAGCGAGCGCCAGAACGATTTCAATTTTTATCTGTCAGGCCGCACCGACACCAATTCCATCAAGTCGTCCCCCTGCCCGTCGTCTGCGGCTGCACCGTATTGCGCAAACCTATGTCACGATGCTGAATGCAGGCGCGGTGATCTACCGAGATGAAAAAGCCGCCTGTATTTGTGCCGGGTGACAGCAGTCACTTGCCGCATTGAAGCACCCGCTTTTATGATTCCCCGCGAGATGAAAGAACGGGACCTTGAAATGGTAAGGTCCACGGCTCCCGCATGGTAGGCTCGCTGCTGACCCAATCCCGCACCTTTGCTGTGTTCAACGGTATGGATGCTGTTCCAACCTTTGACACACAAATCGAACAACGGGGAAAAATCATGCTACAAAACATCCGCTATACGCGAACCAGCGTAAGCCACGCCTGATGGCATTCTGCTGTCCGATCAGTGGACGGTGATGACTACCCTGCTGGAAGATGCAAAGACCTACAAGAAAGAGCACTTCCTTTTTGGCGAGGGCTACGAACATTTCTACTTTCTCACCAACGACTACCACGGCGAGACGCTGCTGTGGCTGCTTTGTCACCGGAGATTATCGGACAACTAAACGCCATGCTGCTGCAAAAGAACTTCAACCGCCTTGTCGTAATGCTTTCATCGAGAACGATGCTCGCACAGATGCAGGCGCGCCAATTCTATTCTGCTATCTGCCAGATCTGCCGCGTCTGTTCCGATTCCTGTCTGCCTTGGAACTGCTGCAAATGAAGGTGCCATCCTCTGCTTTGATTTCCAGGCAGACGCGCTGCGGTCTCTGCGGTGACAGGGTCGAGTGCAGACCATCGACTTTGCTGAGTTCGAGAGGAGGTTTCTGACTTCACCATGAAACGTCCTCAAAAGATTACAGATTCTGTTGGCAGTCGCGCTGCTGCTCTATGCCTGCGGCTATGTAACGCCGTTTATCGGCAACTATGCTGTTTGGCAGAAAAACGGCGGTATGCTGGGCGGCACTTCCCCGCCGTTCCCTCTTTGACGCCGCTGGCTTGCCTCAAAGGTATTTTGTGGTTTCCGTACAGCCTTTACTGTCTGGCAGGCTGCGCGCAGCTTGCAGTCACCGCGATTTTCCTGTATCGAAAGCTGTTCAGTCAAGATGCCTTAACGGACTCCGAGCGCAACTTCGATTTCTCTGCAAAAGGTACTTACGGCACATCCGGCTGGATGCAGCCGCGAGAAGTTCCCGCTGTGCTGGATATGGTTTCCGATTTGTCTCAGCACACAGGCACTGTGTTGGGGATGCTGAATGGAAAATATCTCTGCATCCCGGGAAAACACGCATGAACGGCAATCTCGCCGTCTACGGTGCCAGCGGCTCGATGAAAACCCGCTCGTTCTGCATGAATCGTATCCTGCAAAGCGCCGCTCGCGGCGAGTCGCTGATTATCTGTGACCCCAAATCGAACTCTACGAAAAATCCAGCGAATATATGCGGGATTTGGGGGTACACTGTGAGGGTGTTCAACCTTGTCAGCCCCGAGAACTCCGACTCGTGGAACTGCCTGAAAGAAATGAGGGGCAGGAACTGATGGCGCAGCTGTGGATGTCATCATTAAAACACCAACGGCACCGGAAAAGTGACCGTTCTGGGACCAAGAGAGATGAATCTGCTGAAAGCACTGGTCTTGTATGTTGACCTCACTTACCCGCCGGAACAGCGGAACATAGGCGAGGTGTACAACCTTATCACGCAATGCAGTGAAAGCCAGTTGGACAGCCTGTTTGATGTTCTGCCTCTGACCCACCCCGCCAAAGCGCCGTACAGCCTGTACCAGCGGGCTTCGGATTCGTGCGCAGTGGTGTTATCAGCGGGCTGGGCAGCCGGTTGCAGAAACGTGTTCCAATCGGAGCTTATCAAGAAAATCACTGCCTATGACGAAATCGACGTTGAACTGCCGGGACAACAGCCTTGTGCGTGGTATTAATTCGTCACCAGCGATCAGGACAGTACCTTTGATTTTCTGGCATCGCTGTTTGTCCTTTGCCTTTTATCAAACTCGTACGCTATGCCGATGCCAATTGCCCTGGCGGCTTCCTGTGCCGGTCCATGTGCTGGGCGAGGAGCTGACCGCCTGCGGTACGATTTCCGAACTATCACGGCGCATCAGCGTCATCCGCTCCCCGCAACATCTCTATGTCCTGCGTATTCCAGAATCTTGCCGGACTGCAAAACCGTTACCCACAGAACCAGTGGCAGAGTTTTTGGGCAACTGCGATGTGCAGCTTTTTCTCGGCTGCACGGATCAGCTGACCTCAGTATGTTTCAGCAAT
>VOFB01002489.1_pt1 | contig 24596 bp, 39 predicted proteins | sample 5384141 | NCBI WGS metagenome assembly VOFB01 (sample SAMN12384721, study PRJNA508395) | human gut metagenome | isolation source: healthy gut A | host: Homo sapiens | reverse complement strand
GCACGACGCGCGGAATGCGCCAAGGTTGGCGTGACGATAATAACTCGCTTTCACCGGTTTCGACGGAAGAAGTGTCGGGAAGCCTTGATGCGGTCGTTCAAATTTACGAGCACATCACCCAGCGTCTGCGATTCGTTTGGCGACATATTTGCTGTTTCCAGTGCCGGAAAACACAAAATCATATCAAAAATCCCCTCGCAATGGTCGATTTCATGTGCTGAATGATCTGCCGCCCAGCCGGTGAACGTTTTAATGCGCGTCTGGAACTGCTCATTCTGCCACTGCACCTTGATGGTCTGATAACGCTTTTGTTTTCCGCGTGCCGGCCAGGGACAGGCAGCCCTCCTCCGCGTCATAGGGCGCGGATTTTTTGACGATCACGGGATTGAACATGACCATGTATGCACCGCCGTTGTCAAACGCGATGATACTGTTTATTCACGCCGATCATCTTCGCCGCCATGCCCACGCAGCCGTTCCTGTGCGCGGTGAGGGTGTCCAATAAGTCCTGCGCCACGCCCAGATCGTCCGCTGTGGCAGGCTCGGGACTTTCAGAGACAGGAAAATTCGTCCTTGCAGATATCACGGATCATGGAAAACCTCCGCAGTGTTTCTATTATATTATTGTAGCAGAGAAATGAGAAAGTCTCAACTTATTTGCGGGAGTTTCGGAAGAAGTCTATTTCCGCACCCGCTGCTGATATTCCTCGATCGTCACAAAATGCCCGTCCACGTCACGGATATGGCGGAGATTCAGGCGATAATCCGGGAAGAAAAATGCGGACGGTCTCTAAAAACTTCGGGAAGCGATCTCCATCGGCAAACGGATATTCGGACACATAAAAGACGCGGTATCGGTTTGTCCGTTCCGTGTCCACGCGGACAATTTGCATGGCGTAACCGGCATCGTCTATGTAAGACTGGAATAGCTCCGCGGTTTGTGCTTGTGATGATTTTGCAGTACCGCTTCCCTGTGGCTGCTTCCCAGCTCCTGTTTATCATGCGCCGGGATCGTTGGGGTCGGCGCGGTCGGAGTTCTTGCGGCGGGACTCCTCGGGTGTTACCCAGATATAGAGGATTGCGGCATTTTCGAGAATTTCCGGGCAGAACATCGGAAGAGAGTACTGATAGCCGAAGGTGCCGGTCAGCGGCATGGAGGAGCCGTCAGGTCCGCCGCGGGCGCACTCGATGATGATGGTCTTGTTCTCGAAGCTGTCGGGGTACCCGGCGTGCTTTTCATCGAGCATGGCGCGGGCTTCTTTTCAAGTATCTTTCGCGCCAGCTTTTCGCGGACTTCGCCATCCAGCAGGCCGAGGCGCGGCGGGATGATACGATCTGAAGTCCCGCGCGGTCATAGCGGTCGAACAGCAGCTGTGCGGCGGAGTCGGGCTTTACGATGTTGCGGTTCATGAGATCGTGATAATCCTCATTGAGCAGGGCGCAGAGCGTCCCCAATCGCGTCCGTCGATGAAAGGCTCCTCGCCGGGGTAGAAGATGCGCGCCTCGCCCATGGCCTGAAGCTCGTTATCGATGCGGCGCATCATGTGGACGTAGGGGAAGTCATCCAGCTGGAGGTTTTCGCCGATGCGTAAAATATTCGGCGCTGCGTTCCAGCGCGGGCCAAACAGCTCTTGGTGACGCGGATGGTCTGGAGCGTGTTGGGAAAATGCGTAGGTCGAGACGATGGCACGGACGGTCACCTGCGGAAAAATCAACCGCACGATTGCGAAAGGCTCGTGAGAGAAATGTCCGCGCCGGAAGCTTCAATTGCACCTGATTGATGAGGTTTGCGAGCAGGAGCCGTTTTTCGCCAGCGTCAGGGATCTTCCGCCGGAATCGGCACTATCGAGCCGGCCATCCGGTGTATCGAGCCAGCGGGCAGTCTGTGCCTCGGCACTCTGCAAGATACGTCTGCGGCAGCCGGAAGCGGCGACCGATCCTGCCGGTATCAGCTGGGAGACGGCATGACGCTTCCACGGTCGGCCGTTACGTCCATGCGGATAAACTTTGCGGCTTTTTCCGGCGGCTGGCGGGTATACGTCCCGCCGATCTGAATATTTTCGGCCTGCATATGCTGGTGCGCTGCAAGCAGAATATCAAACCCAAGCTCCCGGCAGATACGGTAGCCTTGGTTCTCGCTGGTCTGTGAGAGAATTTCTCCTGTTTTGACGTCCGCTTTCGAATCCGCCGTGGTAGATGCAGATGGTGAGGTCTGTTTTGTGCCGCAACTCGGGAAGTGCGGACCGGGCGGCGGCAAATGCGTCGGTCACAGTGATGCCGGCCATATTCTCTGCGCTTTCAAACTGTGTGACAAAGGGCGTAATCATACCGGTCAGGCCGACGCGAAGCCCATTTTCCATGGTAACAACGGCCGTTTTCTCCACGCCGCGGATACCCTCCACATTTGCGCACAGGCAGCGGGCGTTCAGAGCGGCAAGATAGCGCTCGATGGTCTGTTTCCCATAGTCGAAGTCATGGTTGCCGAGCGTTACAAAATCATACCCGCCGAGGTTTAAAAGCGCGGCCGGGAGCGTTGTCGACATCGCGCGCTTCATGGCTCAGATAATAGGTGAGAGGGACTGCCTTGCAGGGTGTCACCGCCGTCGATAACAAGGGTGTTGCCGTCTTTGCGGAACTGCGCCATGCAGTTGGCAAGGCCGGAGTCTGCCGGCAGGCCGGTGGCATAATCAATCGGCGAGAAGCAGCCGTGGATATCGCTGGTATAGTAGATTGTCAATTTTCTTTTCCATAGTAATGGCCCTTCGAGGATAATTCGTTTTTATGCCTGTATGCGCCCCCAGTTTTTTATTCGCCGTGCGCAAGCTTTCTGCGGATGCGCGTGGAGATGAGTTCGATGATCAGAACAAGCACCATCAGGCCCCAAACGAACGAGCCGACCATCGCCCAGCGGCGGCTGTTCAGGCACTGCACCAGCGAAGCGCCGATGCCGCCCGCGCCGACGATACCGAGCGTCGTGGCGTCCTTGAGGTTGATGTCGAAGCGGTAGATCGTAGTGGAAATGAAGCTCGCGGTGAGCTGCGGGATAACGCCGTAGCGTATCTTCTGGAACGGCGTGCAGCCCATGGCGTCAAGGCTTTCAAGGATGTGGGTGTCAAGGTCCTCGATAGCGGTGATGTACATCTTGGATATCATGCCTATCGAGCAGATGGACTGGGTGATAACGCCGCAGGCCGCGCCCGGGCCTGTCACACGGATCCACATGAGCGCCCAGACGATGCTCGGGATGGTGCGGATCATCAGAATCAGAATGCGTACAATGTACGCAAATCGCCTTCGGCATGATATTGAACGACGCGAGGAACGCAAAGGGATGGCGAGGATCGCGCCGAAGAGCGTGCCGAGCACCGCGATGGCGATGGTTTGCAGCAGCAGATACGGCACGTCGGAGTCACCGGAGCCGAACATCAGATCGGTATCCGGGTGGAAGCACGCCGTGGACGACGCCCTTTGCGACCTCGGTACCGGTCGCGGTGTGAGGCCGGTAAATGGGATGTCATGCCCGACCAGCCGACAAGCACCACCGCCAGCACACAATCAGCCGTGTACAAAATCCACTTGCGCGGGCGGTTCGCTACATTTCCGCGTGTGAGCTTCCGGTCAAGCGACTCTTCAAGCATGGCGATTTTGTTTTTCTTTCCATCTTGCAGCCTCCTTTCAGCTCAGCTTCTTGCGAAGGTATTCGCTGAAGAAGTCGATGATGACAACGACGACGAACAGCGACAGCGGCACAAGCCGAGTTGTTGTAATCGCGCCAGCCGATGCGCTCGTTGATCGTGATACCAAGGCCGCCAGCGCCGACGTAACCGGAGAATTGCCGATGCGCGCACGTTCATTTCAAAGCAGTACAGGCAGTGGCTTAAATAAACAGGCAGAATCTGCGGCACGCAGGCGGACCAGAATGCCTGAACTTGTTCGCGCCGAGCGCTTCCATCGCCTCAAACGGTCCCATGTCGATGGTTTCAATCGACTCAAAGAGCATTTTGGCCACGATACCAAAGGTAAAGATGGCGATTGCGATGGTGCCGGAAAACGTGCCGAGCGAGAAGATCAGCGCGCACACGAGTGCGATGATCAGAGTCGGCAGTGTCCGGCGGGCCAAGCAGGAATCGGATGAGCCAGACGACGGGAATGCTCTTGTTGATGTTGCTCGACGAGAGAATCGCAACCGGCAGCGCCAGCACGCAGCCGATGACCGTACCGAGAATCGACATTTTGATGGTATCAATCAGAGGGAGAAAACGACCTTCGGGAAGAACGACCAGTCCGGCTGAAGAATTTTCTCCAGAAGGTCCACCATCTTGCGGAATTTTGTGATGACGACGTGCAGATCAAAGCCTGTCATGCGAAGAGACAGCCAGATTGCAACGGCCAGGAAAAGGACGATTACCGGCGTGCGGCTTCTGCACCGCTGGACCGAATGTCCATTGGGAAGCGTTACGGTCTGGGGTTTGAAGATGCGGTCGTAGAGTGTAAGCTTCATCAGAGAAGACGTGTTGTTTTCCATGGCTTAGCCCTCTGCTCTGGCAGCCTTCGGCAGCTCGCCCTCGCCTTCGCCCATGGTGGGCGCCTTTGCGCCGTTGTAGACCTCGTCGATCTGTTCCTGGGTAATGGTGCTGGCCGGGCCGTCAAAAACAATTTCGCCCGCGCGGATGCCGATGACGCGGTCACAGTATTTGAGCGCGAGGTCCACGTGGTGGATGTTCAGCAGAATCGAAATTTTATATTCCTTGTTGATGCGCACGAAGTCCTGCATGACCTGCTTGGCCGTGATGGGGTCAAGGGAAGCGACAGGCTCGTCGGCGAGGATGATCTTCGGATTCTGGTTCAGCGTGCGGGCCAGGGCCACGCGCTGCTGCTGACCGCCGGAGAGCTGGTCACAGCGGGTATAGGCCTTATCCAAAAATGCCTACCTTGTCCAGACTCTCTAATGCCCGCATTTTCTGCTTTTTGTAAAAATGCCGAGCAGTACCCGGAAAAACGGCATATCTGGGACATCGGCCGTCAGAACGTTCTTGATCGCCGTGCTGCGGGAAACCAGATTGAAGCTCTGGAAGATCATGCCGACCTTGCGGCGGTAGCGCCGGAGCTCTTTGCCGCGCAGAGAGTCCACCGTGACACCGTCAACGGTCAGCTCGCCCTTGGAGATATCGTGCATCCGGTTGATGCAGCGCAGAATCGTTGACTTGCCTGCGCCCGAAAGGCCGATGATGGCGACAAACTCGCCCTGCTCAATTTGCAGGTTGATGTTTTCAGTGCCGTGAAGCCGTTCGGATAAGTCTTATACACATTTTTGAATTCAATCATGCTGCGACTCTTTTCTTTCTGAGGATTTGAATGGAGAATATCGGAGATGTGCTTTTGCTGAAATATCTGTAAAACGAAAGCGCCCCGTAGACGCGGGGCGCTTTATTCATTTGGACGTTATTTGGTTGATGACGGATTACTCGGCAACAGCCTGCAGAGCAGCGCGTGCGCCGTCGTAGTCAGCGTCGGTCGCCTTTGGCGTAGCCGGTGGGCTGTAGACGTCGAAGATGGCCTTTGCCTTCATCGGTGCCGATGATGTTGATGAAGCAGTCCTGAAGGGCAGCGACGATTTCGGGGTGTAGTACTGGCTCTCCTTGGAGATGGCGACGGTATCGTTGTAGATGCCCTCGGTGACGCCGATGACGTTCATCTCGTTCCAGATGGAGTCGGAGCGGCCCATGCCCTGCTTGCCGGTTTCGTCCTGCTGGTCGGTGGGCAGCGTCCAGGATGCCTCGTAGTCGTTACGGCCGTCGGCGTAGCAGACGATGATATCGACGGATTCCGCAGCAGCGTAGGAGAACGCGGTGCCGTAACCGGAGTCGATGGCATGACGTTGGACAGATCGAGATCTTCTTGCCGTCGTAGTTGGCCATCAGCCACATGGACGGATAGATGTAACCGGCAGAAGAGGGGTCTTCTGGACAGCCCAGGTTGCCTTGTCGAGGTCTTCCCAGGTAAGCTTTTCGCCAGCATTGACCTTAGCAGCGAGTTCCTGACCATAAGCAGACGGAGTAGCGTAGATCAGAGAGCGGTAATAGGGTGACCTGCGGGCCATCCTTCTTGGTGGAGTTGGCTTCACCGTTCCAGTCGGCGGGGTTGGTGGAGTCGTTGGACAGGCCGTTACGGGTAGCGGGTCAGGATGACATCCACATCGTCGGAGTACAGCGCATACGTGCCGCCGGGCAGCCAGCCCAGATCGATGGAACCGGCAGCCATAGCCTCGCCGGTGGCGTCGTAGCTGGTAAAGCCGACCGTGATGTCGACTTCGTCGATGTCGTAGCCGAGCTTGGACATTTCAGCCTTCACGAGTTCGGGAAGGTTCTTCGTGCCAGTGATGACGTCGGCGTCCTTGGAGGGAACAAACTCAAGCGTCAGTTTGTCGAAATGCTGGTTTTCGGTGGTTTCTTCGGTCGTGGTTTCTTCAGCTGCGGGTTCCGTGGTTTCGGTGGTTTCCGTGGCCTCAGTGGTCGTGGTTTCCGTTGTGGCGGGTTCAGCGGGGGTCTCGGTCTTGCTGCGCAGGCAGAAGCCGATTGCCATGACCGCCACGAGGAGCAGTGCAATGATCTTCTTCATTTTCTATATTCCTCCTGAACATGTGTCCGCGGCAGCGCCGCGGGAGGTGAGCTGAGACTGCACAGCGCAGCCCCAAGATACTGGTATTTCTACCAAGGCAAATATGCCACATCCTGTGTGAGACAATACAAGAAGTCAAATGCAAGAAATATGTCAAATTTCTTTAAATTCGGCTTAATAATTTGAAACTGTCCACAGTATAAAGACAAATGTTCAAAACGGCGCAGCGCACCTTGCCAATGGAAAACATAGCCGTTCAGGAACCGCGTGGATATCGCTGCCGTCCGTCACGGCGTCTGCGTGCAAAACCTTTGCAACAGGCGACGATAGCGCACACCGTTTTCCTCGCGGACGCATTCATAATGGTTTTCGTAATACGACTGCTTTTCCGGGAAACGCTCGTACAGAATGCCGCGGCAGTCGCAGAGCGGACAGGTGGGAAGTTGACGTTCCAGATTTCGCCCCGGCCGAGCGGCTTCTCCAGAAGCTCGCCAAGAACGGGAGCAGAGGTAGTGATCGGTAACGTCGAAGGATTTGCCGTCGCGCATGGAAAATGCAATGGCGGGAACGCCGTGCATGGCCGCCTCTGTCGCCGCGCCGATGGTTCCGGAGTAGGCGACGTCAAGACCCGCGTTCAGCCCGTCGTTGATGCCGGACAGGACAATATCCGGGCGGAAGAGGAGCAGTGCGTTCAGCGCAACCTTGACACAATCGGCGGGCGTGCCGTCTACGCTCCAGGCGGCCTCCACAGGAACCGGGAAATCATAGCGGTAGACCGCCATCTGGCTCTTTTCAGAGATAGTCAGGCGGACAGACATGCCGCTGCACTTGGTGTTCCGGTGCAGCGACCCAGACCGTTCAAATGAAGCAGCGGCGCGGGCCAGCTTTGCAATACCTTCCGACCGGATCCCATCGTCGTTCGCAATCAGAATTTTCAGCTTTTCTTTCATCTGTGCAATACACTCCTTTGTGGGATGATAGTACCTGTAGATGAAACAAATCTTCTTCAAGCCGCAACCATCCATTCAATATCCTGGAAGGAATCGCATCGTGCATTTTGTGCTCCTGATTTCATAGAAACACATACGCCAGATCGGCAACGGGAGTATTTGAGAAACAAGATGAACAACGGAACAAAGCTCTATATGCTTGTAGAAGAAAAACCAATAGGGGTTGTTTCTGTAACAAAGGATTTAATAGAGGATCTTTATATTCTTCCAGATATGCAAAACATGGGTTATGGAACGAAATTGTTACTATACGCAGTAGGCCAATGTACGGATACCCCTACGCTGTGGATTCTTGAGAATAATATAAATGCTGAGAGACTCTATCGTCGAATAGGTTTTAAGGAGACAGGGAGAAAGAACGCAATAACAAATAAACTTGATGAGATTGAGTCCGCTGAAATCTTATGATTTCAGCGGGTTTTCTGTCCGAGTGACTGGTTTCGAACCAGCGGCCTCGTGGTCCCAAACAGGAACCGAAAACTTTTTTCGGACGTTTCTAACGGTTTTTATCGTTTCCGCTTGTATTCCGTTACTCTCGTACCCTCTTATAAGCCCCCATTTCCGCCTGTTCCGCGCGCGTCTGTAGTAATCCATGTGGTCAAAAACGCTTCCCGACAAAAAGACGGGAAGCGTTTCTGCATTTATCAGCTGACTTATCCAAAGAAATACTGTTTCATATCTGAGGTGCCACCATCCTTGTCGCAGAACCATTCGTAATCAGCGAGACAGTTTCTGCAGTGGGCAATTACATCAAATCCACCGGGTGAATGCCAGCTGTCGGCAATGCTCATGATTTCCAATGACTTTCCGCAAGCCGGACATGGTCTGATTTTCCTCGCCTGACGAGTGGCGCGATCTCGCTGCTCTGTTTCAAGTGCATCTAAAAAGGTTCTGCCAAAGATCTGGATTTGACTCGTGTTCTGCGTAGTCTTCAAGATGCTGCCGAATGTCTTCGGCAGCCAGCGTGAGAAACTTATCATCCAGATGCGGAAGATGGCGTTTGATATAATCAGCGACCACCGATGGCATAAGGTTTTTCCTTCCCATCGCATAACGCATTGCCGAAAGCAGGATCAGACGAAAGTCAGGATCGGAGATCGGGGCAAGCATATCCTGCGGAAAAAAGCAAGAATTCCTTTCCATTATTCATAAATACGCGCAGCGGCCGCTGCTCCTCTGTCACCAGATTCAAAAGACTGTTTGCCTGATCTTTCAGGTCATCAACGCTGATTGACGCATAGTCCTGAAAGGGACTGTTTTCGTCGTTCATTCTCTAACCTCCCGTTCCATTCGTCCTCGTTGTAAGGTGTTGGCATTGTAGCTCTGATTGTCCGAAGATTCAAGTATTTTGTTCGTAGAGGCAAAGAGACCCAATGATATTCCGCTGAGAACCGCAGATCAAATTCTGCATCGCAATAAGCAAAGAATACTCACTTCCCACAGTATACAGCAATCGCCCTGGATACGAATGCCGCTGTGCCTTCTCCGCCGGTCTTGTCGATGTTCTCGCGGAAACGCTCGTCGGCGACATACATCTCACCCAGTTCAGCCAGAATTTTCGGTGTGCAGGTGTAGAAATGGTCGGTGATGAACTGCTGCAGCTTGCGGATCGCAGCCTGCGTCTCCGGCGCGGCAGGCGCAAGATTTTTCAGCTTGCCTAACTCTGTGAATTGAGCCATCAACTCGGCAAAGTCACCGGCAGAACCATCCTTTTCGTGCTGCTGGTATTCCTGATACGCGGCTGTGCCGCCCCACTTTTCCTTGACCTCGGCGGCGAAGCGTGCCTGCTCGGTCTTGTCAAATGCGTCAAATTTCATAGGTGTCACTCCTGTTTTCAAAGTCTCACGGGCGAGGGCGATGAGCTTCCCAAAGCTGCTTCCGCCGCAGCTCCAGAAGTTTAATCTGGTCTTCCAGCGCGGCAGCCTGGTCAAAGTTCGGATCATCTAGAATCCGTTTGATATCCTTGAGCGGAAATTCCAGTTCCCGAAACAGCAGAATCGATTGCAGCCGCTCCAAAGCCGTATCGTCATACAGCCGGTAACCCGCCTCAGTGAGCGCAGTGGGCGGCAACAAACCAATGGCGTCATAATGGTGCAGCGTCCGGACACTGACACCGGCAAGCTTGCTGACTTCGTGAATGGTCATCATGGCAATCCCTCCTCCGTGTGAGTTTAGCATACACTATGACGTAACGGGAGAGTCAAGAGGAAAAACGAATTTTATGAGTTTTCATTGCAGCTAAAATTGCACACACGCTTTGTTTCCTTGCTTTCCGCACCAAAATATGCTATCATACAAAATAACGATAAATAACGCCGTCAAGTGTTGAAATTAGCCTTGGCAGTATAGCTGTGATGAATTGAATGCTCTGCCAAGCGGCAGGGCATTTTTGCATATCGGTTCACAGAGAACCGTGTTAGAGAGAGAAATGGGTATGGCAAGAATTATCAGGAATGCAATCAGATGCAGAAAGTGCGGAGATATTATCGAGAGCAAACCGTCCATGATTTCAGGGTTTGCAGCTGCGGGGCATGTGCCGTGGATGGTGGTCACGACTATCTTCGCAGGTGTGGCAATCTTGAAGATTGGGAGGAACTGTCCAAAGCTGAAAAAGTGGAGGACGATAACAGATTGGCTTGATTCTGATTTAGGGACTGGCGCTGCCCGCTTTTAATTAGAGTTTGCTGGAGCGTAATATAAAATGGAGAGGAGCGGCTTTTCGTGTATTATTCTGAACTTGTGAAAAAGGCGTGCGTGATCATGTATGATGCCCACAAAGAGGATAAGGATAAAGGCGGATATCCGTATGTGTTCCATCCGTTTTACCTGGCGACTCAGATGGAGGACGAAGACTCCACCTGCACAGCGCTGCTGCATGATGTAGTTGAAGATCATGGTTCCAGATATTCGTTTGCATATCTGGAACAAGCTGTTCCCGGAAGCGTCATACATGCGCGCTTCATCTGTTGACGCATACGACCGGGTGTGCCCTATATGGACTATGTCAAGGAACTGGCAAAAGACCCGATTGCCAGAAAAGTCAAGTTGGCAGACCTCAAGCACAATCTGATGCCAGAAGACTGAACGCAGCGCGACCGAGAAAATATGACCTGTATTTGCAGGCAATTCGTTATCTGGAAGAAATAGAACAGAAACCCGACGTGAAATAAGACAGGAACGTAAAACATGACCTTTATCTGTTACCCAAAATGCACCACTTGCCAGAAAGCAAAAAAAGTGGCTGGATGAAACCAAATTGCCTATAATTTTTCGTGACATAAAGCTGGAGAATCCGACTTATGACGAACTGTCCGCATGGTATCAGCGCAGCGGGCTGCCGCTGAAGCAGTTCTTCAACACCAGTGGTTTACTCTATAAATCAATGGAACTGAAAGACAAGCTGCCCAATATCAGCGAAGATGAAATGTTGAGGCTCCTTGCCGCAGACGGCATGCTGGTCAAGCGCCCGCTTCTGGTGGGTGATGACTTTGTCTTTGTCGGTTTTAAAGGAAACAGAGTGGGCGGAGCACCTGAAAAACAAATAAGAGAAGCGTTGAAACAGAGGACATCTGACCATCCCCGTCAATTTTTTATCAAAGTTTGTGGCGCAATAGACAAAGAATATTCAAGCCTGTATCTGCTGCGTCCAAAGCATCTGGATCGCCAAATCCTGAGTTTCAAATTTTCGTATCATCTGGTTCCTTCCTGCTTCCCGCTTTCCTGCGAATTTTGGGCTTTGTCAACTCATAACTCACGTCTAACAGAAGCTCGATTGTTTTTGCCTGCACGCTGCCGTCCAGCGCGGCTGTGATCCAGCTGCTCTTGTTCATGTGGTACGCCGGAAAAATGCCAGGTTCACCGCGCAGCGATGCAATCAGAATCGGATCGCACTTTGAAATTGACGATATCGAGCTTCTCCGTTCCTGCAAGCCCCAGCTTGTCCCGCGGCACTTCCATCATCAGCGCAAACCACTTCCGGTTAGCTACATGACGAAACACGGCGGCGCGCGGCGTATCCGCCCAAGGATAATCCGGTTGGGCAGCGTAGTGATTCCGGATGTATGCTTCTAATTCCTCACGATTCATTGCAGACCTCACAGCGCCTCAAAGTGATACCTCGGCTGCCCGACACTCTTTTTGCCGTACTCGATCGCGCTGACCGGGCAGTAGCAGATGCACGCCATGCAGTGGGTACAGTTTTTGCCCCAAACCGGCGTACCGTTTTTGATTGCAACGTTGTTCATCGGACAGCGCTTCACGCACTGCCCGCAGCCGATGCAGGCATCCGAAGCAGTGAAAGCATCTGCCTTGACGAAGCATTTATAGAAAATCGGATTGACCGGGCCGCTCATGAGGCGGTCGTAGAGATTGTTCCGTGTCGGCGCAAACGGTTGATTGCTCTGAATTGACGCGATGACGCAGTCGATATTCGGTTCGGCCTTGGCGACGATTTCCCGCGCTTTGTCCGCCTGCGGCGCGGAAAACATCGCAATGTAATTCTCCGGCATGACGATCTGCACCGTGCCCATGCAGGAAATCGCCTTTTTCCGCGCAGAGTTCGCGATTGTACTTGTCGGCGTTGCCGATCTCGCTGCCGCAGGTCATGACGAACCACGCCAGCCTCGCGCCGCGCAGCTCTGTTTTTCAAAAGCCAGTCGCGCACGACGCGAGGAATGCGCCAGGCGTAAGTCGGTGTGACGACGATCAGCCGCTCGCCGGTTTCGATGGGCGAGGTGTCGCCGGATTTGATGCGGTCGTTCAAATTTACGAGCGCATCACCCAGCGCGTCCGCAATGCGCTTGGCGACATATTTGCTGTTTCCGGTGCCGGAAAAATACAAAATCATATCAAAATTCCCTCGCAATGGTCGATTTCGTGCTGGATGATTTGCGCCGCCCAGCCGGTAAACGTCTTGATGCGCGTCTGAAACTGCTCGTTCTGCCACTGGACTTTGATGGTTTGATAACGCTTCGTTTTCCGCGTGCCGGTCAGCGACAGGCAGCCCTCCTCCGCGTCATACGGCGCGGATTGTTTGACGATGACAGGGTTGAACATGACCATGTATTCGCCGTCATTCTCAAAGGCGATGATGCGCTTGTTCACGCCGATCATGTTTGCCGCCATACCCACGCAGCCGTCCTTGTGCGCGGCCAGCGTGTCCAATAAGTCCTGCGCAATTTCAAGATCGGATGCCGTGGCAGGTTCCGCCTTCTGGGACAGAAAAAATACGTCTTTGCAGATATCACGGATCATGGAAAAACCTCCGCTGTGTTTTATCTTATTGTAGCAGAGAAATGGGAAAGGCTCAACTGGTCTTTTGGGGCGTAAGAGATACGAAGTGAATATCATTAGAAATTCAACCTGAAAACTGCTCGTTTTATTCATTTCTTGCATTTCCCAGTCGAAGCTGGTACAATGAAATTAACAAGACGCTCACTGAACAACGACAGTTATTGCGAGGAAACAACTATGTCTATGAACGAGCTGCAAAAGCAGACGAACGCAAATATACAAGCAAAGGCCAATCTGATCTGGGAAATTGCAACCCATCTGGTGGGGTTGTTCAAGCCGCATGAGTACGGTAAGGTGATTCTTCCGATGACGGTATTGAAGCGTTTTGACGACGCCTTGATGCCTACCAAGGCCGCTGTTGTGGAGATGGCGAAAAAGCTGGACACGCAGCACGTCGAGGGCGCTGCCCGTGACGGTATTCTGTGTCGCGTTTCCGGCTTCGATTTCTATAATACCAGCAACTATGATTTTGCAAAGCTGATCTCAGACCCGGACAATGTAGAAACGAATTTTGAAGCCTATCTGCAGGGGCTTTTCCTCCAATGTCAAGGACATTATTGAGAATTTCGACTTTGCCAATACAGTCAAGCTGATGGTCAAGGGCGGCGTGTTGTTCGTGACCTTGCAGGAGTTCAACTCTGCAAAGGCTGATATGTCCCCGGAGAAGATCACCTCCGCTGACATGGGCTATATCTTTGAAGAACTCATTCGGAAGTTCTCCGAGTCTTATGACGAGCAGGCTGGCGCACATTTCACCAGCCGAGATATCATCTATCTGATGGCAGAATTGCTAGTCGCGCCTGAAAAGGCGGAGATTACGGCGGAGGGCTGCACCAAAACCGCTTATGATATGGCAATGGGTACATCTCAGATGCTGGGCTGCCTGACCGAACGCCTGCAGGCAATCAGCGAAGATGCTGATTTGACCTGCTTTGGGCAGGAGTTTAACCCGGAAACCTACGCCATCGCCAAGGCAGATATGCTTATCAAGGGCGGCAACGCATCCGGCATGAAGTTCGGCGACACCCTGAGTGACGATGCCTTCTCCGGCTATGAGTTCGACTACATTATTTCCAATCCGCCGTTCGGCATTGACTGGAAACGTGAAAAGACGCAGGTGGAAAGCGAAGCTAAGCGTGGCTTTGACGGACGTCTTGGTCCCGGTCTGCCTGCCATCTCCGATGGTCAGATGCTGTTCCTGCTCAACGGCGTGAAGAAGCTGAAGGAAGGCTCCGGCAGAATGGCAATCATTCAGAACGGCTCGTCCCTCTTACCGGCGACGCCGGAAGCGGCGCGTCGGAGATTCGCCGTTATGTCATCGAGGACGATCTGGTGGAAGCCATCATCCAGATGCCGACTGACCTGTTTTACAACACGGGGATCTCGACGTACATCTGGGTGCTGACAAAGGGCAAGACCATGCAGCGCAGCGGCAGAGTCCAGCTGATCGACGCCAGCAAGTGCTATGTCAAGCGTCGCAAGAATATTGGCAACAAACGTGTAGATCTGGATGACGCGTGCATCCGGCTGATTCTCCGCGCATACGAGGGCTTCGCGGATGAAACCTGTGAGGAGAGCGGCCTGATCGTGGAATCCAAGGTGTTTGACAACCGCTTCTTCGGCTTTACAAAAGTGACCGTGGAAACGGCACAGACGGACGAGCAGGGCAAGCCAATTTTGAAAAAGGGTAAAAAGCAGCCGGTCAAGGGCGCGACGGACACGGAGATCATCCCGCTCTCAGAGAATATCGACGCCTATATGGAGAAGAACGTCCTGCCGTATAATCCGCTGGCCTACATTGACCATACCAAGGACAAAATCGGATATGAAGTGCCGTTCACCCGGCTGTTCTATCAATTCGTCCCACCCACACCCTCAGACGAAATTTTCGCAGAGATCAAAGAACTCGAAGCGGAGGAATCTGCGCTGATGAAGGAGTTGTTTGGCAATGCGTGAGATGAAGGATAGCGGCGTGGCATGGATTGGGAAGTCCCGTTAGACTGGACGATTATTCCAACCAAGTACTTGTTCAATATTGAATCTGGAGCGACCCCAAGAAGTGAAAATCCCGATTATTTTGATGGAGATATCGTTTGGATTACGCCGGCAGATTACAAAACCAAAGATGTATATATATCAGCAGGAAAACGTTATTTGACAAAAACGGCTTCGATTCTTGCAGCGCTGTAGTAGTTCCTGCCGGAAGCATTATTTTTACGAAACGTGCACCTATAGGCAATGTGGCAATTTGTGCAACAGAGCTTTGTACGAATCAAAGGCTGTTTATCGTGCGTTCCAAAGGCTGGTGATTCGACTAAGTTCTTTTACTATCTAATGTCTATCTGCACAGATGCGTATAAGATGCGTATAATTTGTTGGGTTCTGGAACAACATTCAAGGAAATCTCAGCTTTTAGCTTCGCAAATTTTATTTTGATAAGACCTATGCTACAGGAACAGCAGAAAATCGCAGCATATTTAGACAAGCAAACTGCTCAAGTTGATGCACCTATTACCAATATCCAAACTCAGATTGAGAAACTGAAAGCCTATAAGCAGAGCATGATTACCGAGGTCGTTACCAAAGGTCTTGACCCTACTGTACCAATGAAGGATAGCGGCGTTGAGTGGATTGGAGAAATTCCGGCGCATTGGAAAATTCAGCGCGGAAAGGCTTTGTTCAAAGAAACCGAAGCCAGATCTGCTGACGGAAGTGAAGAACTGTTGACTGTTTCTCAATACACAGGTATCACTCCGAGATCACAGAAAAAAATGTAACGATGTTTGAAGCACTTTCGTTAGAGGGATATAAAATCTGTGAGATTGGCGATATTGCGGCGAATACCATGTGGCTGTGGGCAGGTGCTATCGGTGTTTCTGAATATCGTGGTGTCGTTAGCCCATCTTATAATGTTTATCGTCAGCGAAGCAATAACTTTGCCCCCGATACTTAGATCACCTGTTACGCGCACCTATGTTGGTGCAGGAGTATGATTCTCTTTCAACGGGAATCCGGGCTTCCAGACTGCGCCTTTTATCCGAAAGATTTCTTTAATATCATGTTCCCAGTGCCACCGTTGGAAGAACAGCAGGCGATCCTTGACGCCTTGAATAGCAAGTTCTCTGCGGTGGATCGTTTGATTGCCATTAAGCAGGCAAAGATTGAAAAACTGGAGCAGTACAAGCGTTCCCTTATCTACGAGTATGTGACCGGAAAGCGGGAAGTGATTTAATGGGAAATGATTATACTGACCAGCATATTGTCCCCAAACGGTATCTAGATAGATTCGGCGTCTCAGATGGCAAGCGGACCATGATTGGAACGCGTATTGTCAAAAAAAAGATGAAGTAAAATTCTTTATGGATTCAACTACGAATGTCGGATACATCAAGAATTACTACGATGTGACAGATAAGGACGACCCAAAATATTGGGAGCATTTCTTTGCAAGAGAAATTGATGCCTTGTGCGGGCATGATATGGAGAATATTATTGCCCAAATAACATTGTCTTCGGAAAAAGCAATTGCCCTCTGGACACGATAAAGAGATGCTATCGAAAATAATTGTTGCTCAACTGATGCGTATTCCCGAAAGTATTGACTATGTAAAAAAGCACATATATCCAAGGGTATCAGCACAGTCGAAGAAACAAGCGCTTTCGACTTTACCGCAATTCTTGCTTGAGAAATATAGGGAACGGTTAATGCGCGTGGAGTTATCTGAACAGTATCAGAAAGAACTAATTCTGAATCACACGTTTGCTCCTGAAAACTTTGAACGATACTGCAATATTCTGCAAGATGGACTTTGGCTAGTATATATCAACACGCAACGAGGTCATATGCCCTTTCTTACAAGCGATAACCCTGTCCTTGTGGAGGAATCGGGAAAGCGGAAATCGGTTTATTTGCAAATGGTCTTGCTAATCCCACAACGTGTATTTTTTATCCATTAAGCCCAGAAATTGCGGTAGCGATATACAATAAACGGGGCATCATGGGCGTTCTTTACGACGAGTATGACGGAAGAAAGCTCCTGCTCAGTGAGACGAAATTCATCATAGATAAGAATACGAAGATTATGGAGCAAGCGTATCATCATTGCTTTATTCCACAACCGCTTTCGATGTGATTGTCAGCGAAAAGTGCAATAAAAACAGATGAGGTGAATCACCATGGACAAAAGCGAAAAGCGGTTTGAACGGGATATCGAATCCTTTCTGATTTCTCCGGCAGGTGGTTACACGCAATTCTGCGGGCAGGATGCCGAGGGAACTGGGCACAAACCGCCAGCACGATGTTCCCAAGTGCATCTACATGGACGTTCTCTGCGAATTCATCGCCAAGACGCAGCCGAAGGAATGGACCAGATACACCAAGTATTATGGCGTTCAGGCTGTTGACAAGCTGTATCATCGACTGGAAAAGGCCATCTCCAATCAGGGGGCTTCTGCTATGTTCTCCGCAATGGCATCGAGGACATGGGCTGCAAGCTGAAGGTCTGCTTTTTCAAACCGGAATCCGACCTGAACCCGGTTGCCGTAGAACGCTACGAGGCCAAATATCCTTGCTTTGTACCCGCCAGTTCCGTATTCGACTGCCAATACCAACACCATCGACATGGCGCTGTCCGTAAACGGCATTCCTGTCGTGGCGTTGGAGCTCAAGAATCAGTTTACCGGGCAGGACTATATCTGCGCGATCAACCAATTAAGAATGATCGCAGCTCCAAAGAGTTCGCGTTCCGTCTGAATCACCGGTTTCTGGTCTATTTTGCCGTTTGATCTCTACGAGGTATGGATGACGACGCAGCTTGCGGACAGCAACACCCGTTTTCTGCCGTTCAATCAGGGTTCCAACGGCGCAGGTGTGACCGGCGGCGCGGGTAATCCGCAAAATCCGAACGGCTATGCCACAAGCTATCTGTGGGAAGAAGTGCTGCAGCGGGACAGCCTGCTGGACTTGATTCACCGCTTTATTTCCTTCGTGAAGGAAAAAGAAGAAATGGTGAAAAACGGCGTCAGCCGAATGGTCACAAAGGAGAAAAATGATCTTTCCCACGCTACCATCAGTACGATGTGGTGCGGAAGCTTATGGCAGACGTGCGACGAACGGCGCGGGCAAAACTATCTGATCCAGCATTCGGCGGGCTCCGGGAAGTCCAATTCGATTGCATGGACTGCGTACCGCCTCGCCTCCGTCCACGACGCTGACGGCAACGGCCTGTTTGACTCCGTGATCGTGGTCACGAACCGCGTAGTGCTGGACAGCCAATTACAAGACACCATCAACAGCTTTGAGCATCAGGTCGGACTGGTCGAAGCAATCGACGATAAAAAGAACTCCCGCAGTCTCGCGGAAGCCATCAATGATAAGAAACGTATCATTATCTGCACCATTCAGAAATTTCTCTTTGCCAAAAGGATATGGAGAAATTCAGCGGGCGGAGATTTGCCATCATCGTTGACGAAGCGCATCAGGGGCAGAACGGTGAAAGCGCAAAGGCGCTGCGCCGCAGTCTGATCGATATTGGCTGCCGTCAGGGAGTATGCAGAGGAAGCAGGCGTTGAAGAGGACGAAGTGGATCTGACCGACGAATATATCAATGCGGTCATCGGTCAGGGGCGGCATGAGAATCAGTCTTTCTTCGCGTTCACCGCAACGCCGAAGAAAAAGACCATCGAATCTTTCGGAAATGTGGTCGGCATGACGCCGAAGGGTGAACCCAGTCAAAGAAGCATTCCATGTGTATTCCATGCAGCAGGCCATTGAAGAAGGGATATATTCTGGACGTGCTCTCCAACTATACCACGATCAAAGAAGCATTCAAACTCATCCGCGTATCCGAGGACAACCCGGAGCTAATCGAGGGGCAGGCATCTCGTGCGCTGTTCAAATACTACAAGCAGCATGGCTATACCATTGCGCAGAAAACAGAGATGATCATGACCAACTTCCTCCAAAACTGCCGCTATCAGATCGGCGGCAAGGGCAAAGCCATGGTCGTGGCGGACAGCCGCGCAAACGCAGTTCGCTATTATCTCGCGATCAAGAAATATCTCGCCGATCATGCCGACCAATGCGTCGGCTGCGATGTGATGGTCGCGTTCTCCGGCGAGGTGACGCTGGCAGATTACCCGAGGGAGAAGCCGTTCACCGAATCCACTATGAATCTGGACGGAAACGGCAAATACATTACTACCGACAAACAGTTCCGCAAAGCATTCCACAGCAGCCAATATAACATTTTTGGTCGTTGCGAACAAGTATCAGACCGGCTTTGACGAACCGCTGCTCCACACCATGTATGTGGACAAGAAGCTGCAGGACGTAACGGCAGTGCAGACGCTGTCCCGCCACTGAACCGTACCTATCCGGGCAAAAACAGCACGTTCGTCTTGGACTTTGAAAATACAGAGGAAGATATCAAGGCGGCCTTCCTGCCGTTTTACGGGACGGCAACGCTGGAAGGAAGCACGGATCTGAACATGGTTTATGATCTCCGCAGCAAGATCCACGACTTTATGCTTTACGGATTTGAAGATGTGGAATCCTTCAATCAGTTCATGGCGGCGCAGACGGACAGGAAAAGCAGATGCAACAGCGCTTGGCAGATTGGCTGGGATGTTCCGCCTGTCATCGCCAGATATCTGGATTTAAGCAGCGAAGAGCAATATGCAGTTCGTGATTATGTACGAAAGTTCAATAAGGCATATTCTTTCGTCACGCAGCTGGTGCGTTTGCATGACCGTGATCTGTTCAACGAGTATCAGTACACCTGTGATCTTATCCAGCTCCTTCCGCGACCAGACGGCGAGGACATCGGCAGTATTGAGGACAAGATCAAACTGGAATATGCCTCACTTAACGGAAACCTTCCGCGGCGCAATCGTGCTGGATGAAAAACCGCCTATCCCTTTGTGCCCAGCGGCAGTACCGCTCCGAATGTTCCGAATAAAAAAGAAAGATACGCTTCAAAGTATCATCGACAAGGTAAACGAGCGTTTCAAAGGACATTTCACCGATGCCGACCGCGTCATCATCGAGGGGATCTATCAGATGTTCATGAAAGATCCCGAAGTCGTGAAATTCAAGAAATACGCCAGAGACAACAGTACGGAAATGTTTGTGCAGTCCCTGTTCCCGGATAAGTTTAGCAAAATTGTGACGCAATGTTACATGGATAACAATGATTCCTTTGTAAAGCTGTTCAACGATCCAGACTTCTACCAGAAGGTTCAGGAAGCAATGGCGCAGGAATTGTACCGGGCATTGAGAAAAAGAATGAAGCTGCACATATCTGAAACGATGTGCGGGACCCATGCTTCGAAACCGCCTTTCAACTGCATTCTTCAGGAATGAATGGAGAGCATTTATGCAAGAGATTTTAGTAATACAACGCTGACGGTCAATCAGCTTATAGAGAAAATCGACACAGGAGAACTTGGACTTCAGAATTGCAGCGTCCATTCATATGGAAAGACGCAAAGGTACGCGACCTTTTTTGACTCCATGATGCGTGGATATCCAATCGGGTATCTTATGCTGTGGGAGTGTCCGACGCTTGACAAGAGCATCCACATCGGTGTCGAAGCCCATAGCTACGCCTCACCCAAAGAAGTCATTATTGATGGACAGCAGCGGCTGACCTCGCTTTTTATGCTGTTATGAAGGGCAAGAAAGTCATAAATTCCAAGTTTGACGAAAAGAGTATTATCATTTCTTATTGCCCCTGCAAGATAAATTTGAAGTTGGTTGTCAAGCCACAAAGAATGATCCGGAGTGGATTTACAATATCAGCAATTTGTTTACTACCACGAATTCTTTTAAATTCATCGGTGACTTCATTCGCAAACTCGGAGATCATCGCGCGGCAAAGGGAATGCCCTCACGGATGAGGAGCAGGGCTTAATCGCCGAGCGCATCAACTCCGTATTCAACCTGAAGAGCCATACGCTTCCGATATTCGACATCAAAGCGAACGCCGAAGAAGAGGATGTTTCTGAGATATTTGTGCGAGTAAACTCTGGCGGTGTTTCTTTAAAACAGAACGACTTTATTCTTACGCTGCTGTCTCTGTATTGGGACGAAGGACGGCGCGAGATCGAACGGTTCAGCAAAGAATCTACCACTCCGTGCAAGGGTAAAACAACCTCTTATAACCCGTTGACCACAGTATCGGCACAGGATGTGATCCGAGTTGTAATGGCATATGCATTCGACAGAGCACGGTTGAAATACGGTTATAAACTGCCCGTGGTGCAGACTTTGACAGAAAGGGCGCAGTTGACGAAAACCTGCGTACAACGCGGTTCGATATCCTCAAGGAAAGACTACCAGATGTTCTTGATGTACATAGCTGGCATGAGTTCATCAAAGCCATCATGAATGCAGGATATCTGTCTGGTGAGATGATTCTATCTGGGAATGCGATATTCTATACCTATGCGCTGTACCTAATTGCAAAGCATCGTTTTCATGCTTCGTACAATGAAGATATGCATCTTACCTCACTATGGTTTTCTATGCATCGCTTGTTTCGCTGTATACGGGTTCCTTTGAGTCTACTGTTGAAAAAGCACTTAAACACGATCAAGGGACTCGAGAAATACATCTTTGCATACCACATAGCTGTCACCTCAAATACGGACTAATTGTAAATTTGTATTTATAAGAAAGCTCGGCTGCTGCAACAGTCGGACGGCGCGCCGCGTTTCGGAAAACACGGACTGCAACTGTGTTTAGTTCAGGGTGTATCTGAAAGCCGCCAACGCGCCAGACAGCGGGTCTTTTCGCGCTGAGCTACGTCATTTTTCCTTGAAATACGAAAAGTATTCCTGCGGGAAAATGTCTTGCCCAGCACGAGAATCCCTCGCCGCTGGACACGCCGTCGGCTTCCAGATGCACCCTGACAGAGAGACCTCCGAAACGCAAGTTTTTTTAAGGAAATTTCTAAAATCAGATGGAGGTAAAAAGACTTTGAACACATCGAGCATCAAAAATTTTGACGAGCTGCCGCTGTTTCTCAACGCGCAGCTTGTCTCCCGCGCGCTGGGCATATCGCCGTCAAGCGCCTACGAGCTTCTGCATGAAGATGGTTTCCAATCGCTGCGGATCGGCAGCCGGCTTGTCGTACCGAAGGAGCAGTTCCGTCTCTGGGTGGAGCGGCAGAATACGCTTCACGGGCGCGGCTCTCAACGAAGCGTTCTAATTCACGCTGCGGCGAGAAAGCATCGGCGTGGATTTTTCATCCATAAAAACAGAAAAGATGAACGGTCGCGGTTCAAAAACGGAAGGTAATGCAGGCTGGACGGCAGCCCTGCATTCCGAACGAAAGTATCATTTTCGAAGAACTTCTTGCGGCGGAGAAATACAGGTTGCATAGACCTTATGATCACGCAAAATGCTAAATACCACGGCAGCTTGGGTAGTCTTGACCGGATATACAGCTCTATGTGTTATTTGCAGAAACTGTCGGCTTTTTTATCATAGTTCAGCATCACATAGACAGCTTGTCAACGGAAAGTTGCCCTGTACCTGAAAATTTACATGCATCTCCAAAGACGAGAGCCCTGCCGGAGAATGCGCGTGCGACGCCTGAAAGCAGCCGGACTGGTTGACCAAGGCGGATCCAACGCCGTGTGTGCTGCCAACAAAGGCTGCAGGAACGGGTATGGAGGGATGCAACAGGAAAAGAAAAGCCGTCCGGCTGCTGCAACATTTGACGGCGCGCCGCGTTTCGAAAAACACGTGGACTGCAACTGTGTTCAGTCTAACAGAGGGACCTCCGAAACGGAAAGCGACTGAAATCTTCGTGAATCAAATGGAGGACTGACTTTGAACACACGAGCATCAAAATTTTTGACGAGAAGCTGTTTCGTGCAAACGCGCAGTTTGTCTCCCCTTCCACTCGCCGAATGACCGCCTGCGAACTGTTCCATGAGGACGGCTTCCTGTCGCCATCCAGATGTCGTTGGTCGTGCCGGAAGGATACTTTTTTCAGAGACAGACGGGAGGCGCGCATGAAGAATAAATACTATACCTCGCGCGATCCGATTTAAAACTACTTTCCTCTGCCGAATGAGGCTTCGCCCTTGGTCTCTCACCGGGCGACCAGATAGAAGCGGTTCCGGCGCAGCTATCTGATGCCAGCGAGGATCCTGTGACAACATTACTCAGGCCATAAAGCCCAAACGATCAGCTCGGTAAAGCCGTCATTTTGAGTCCGGATGACACGGTATCCCTCATGTGACCGGAGCGGTCGAACGTGGCCTCATTCAAACGGGAGCACAAGGCATCATCACGCAGGATGGTCGAAAACAAAATGGAAGCCTTTCTGTACACACTTTTTGCCCATTCAGTTTCCACCCGGCAGTTTTATAGAGCAAAAGGCGCTGAACGGTCTGACCGTCACGGAATGAGCCTGCATGCGCTTAAGACATCCGATACCGACAATGAAAACATTCCAACAGGACAGTCCTCAGGTCAGAAAACCCTGCGCGATATCAGCGGGAGTGATCCCCGCATCCGCCCATAAAATGAAAGCCCGCGTGAGGTCCCACGTGTGTGGCGGCTGTGTCTGCATGATTTATAATATCGCACATCCGCGCGCGATGCGGCAAAGAAAGCCGGGAAACCCAAAAGTGGACCCATACGGCGAGCCGTGCTTAAAGCGAATAAGACCGAAGGATAAAAAAGCGGGTTCGCCGAAAGAACGATGCAGCGGAATGGACGAGACCTGCCGCTTTTCGGCAAATGCGGAACACGCCGAAACTTTAAAATCGAGTTTTTGGACGCCGCGGCGAAAAGCAGGATAAACGGATGGCGTCAGAAACCGACGCTTTCCTGGTCACAACAGCCCGCAGTGCGGATCAAGGGGGTTGCGCAGGCGCTGCGATTGGCGCCTGTTTGAAGGAAAATACGCGCGGTTGGCGTCTGAAATCCCGCAAACGCAGACGGTTCAAGGGATTCCGGCGCGCCACGCCGCAGATTGGAGGCTTATGAACAAGGAAGAAAACAGACTGAATTTCCGGATGTCAGCCGGAGACGGCGGAAAAGCTGGAGCATTGGTACCGGCAGGATGGATGTCGGAGCAAGAATGAATTTCTGGAACGCGCCGTGAATTACTATGCGGATCATCTGGCGGCGGGAACAAGCACGATGCTCCCGCGGGCGATCCAGTCAGCCATCGACGGAAGATTGCAGCTTTTGGAGCAGCGGCTCTCATCGCTGCTTTTCCAGGCTGTGGAGCTGGACATGGGGCTGAGCCTTTTGGCGGAGTGCGTAAATCTGGATGAATCGGTGCTGCGGAAGCAGCGCGCAAAAAGCGTCAATGACGTGAAGCGCACCAACGGTCCAGCTCCGGTTGGAGCAGACTCCGCGCACAGGAGCCGTTTGACGAATGGCCAGATTGATTGTCAAAAGTCCGTATTTCAAGGGCGGCAGTACGAAACCGGCGAGCGGGTATCTGCGCTACATCGCCACGCGCGAACGGGTAGAAATTTTGCCGGACGACCGACCGCCGACGAAACGGCGGCGCAGCTCATCGAAAAGCTGACGAAGGATTTTCCGGATACGAAAACGCTTCTGAATATGGAGATTATACGGTACACCCAACGAAGTTCAACACCTCGCAGTTTCTCACGCTGGCGATGGAGGAAACTGGAGCAAGGTGC
>VOFB01004882.1_pt1 | contig 24612 bp, 41 predicted proteins | sample 5384141 | NCBI WGS metagenome assembly VOFB01 (sample SAMN12384721, study PRJNA508395) | human gut metagenome | isolation source: healthy gut A | host: Homo sapiens | reverse complement strand
TATGTGAAATTATAATGAACGTATCTTGATTAAAGTGGTGTTACAATGTCCGGACAAAGCTGTGACAAGGCTTCTGGCGCCATGCGCAAAACAGAGGCCGACTTCTTTTCGGCTCTGCCCCGGCTGTTGCCCAAAATACATGCGCTTGCCGCGCAATACTCCGGCTCGACCGATGATTTTGACGACCTGGTGCAGGAGGGGATGATCGCCCTGTTCCAAAAGCACCGCCCTTGTTCGACCCGGCGCGCGGCGTCCCGTTTGATGCGTTCGCACTCATATGCATCAAGAGAAGACTGATTACTGCGGCGAAAAAAACGCCGATATTCCACGTTCCAATATCCGCGATTTAGAAGACGCTCCTGACATGCTTTCAAATTTTCCCGCTCCTGATGAGTATGCATTGGGCCAAGAAGGTTTTGAAACCGTTCGGAATCTGCTTATCAATCTGTTGTCGGATTATGAACTCAAAGTCCTGTCGCTGTACCTCAAAGGGCACAGTTACAGTGAAATTGCAACCATGCTGCACAAATCTGAAAAATCGGTTGATAACGCGCTGACCAGAGTGAAAGCAAAGCTTTCCCGGAATTTATCCGGAAATTAAGCCTATATTTGCCCATGTAGTTTAAACAGCAGAACGGTTCTCGAAACAGTGGCGGTGCAATTCCGCCCGGGGCATACTCTATTATCTTTAAGCGAGGGAAAGACATGTACGAAGACAAGACACTCATTTGCAAGGAATGCGGACAGGAATTCGTATTCACCGCAGGCGAACAGGAGTTCTATGCAGAGAAGGGCTTCCAGAACGAGCCCCAGAGATGCAAGGAATGCCGCACTGCCAGAAAAAGTCTGCCAGCCGGGCCAACAGAGAGTACTTCACCGCCACCTGCGCCGCCTGCGGCGCCGAGGCGAAGGTACCCTTCCAGCCCAGAGGGACAGACCCGTTTACTGCAGCGAATGCTTTGCAAAGCAGAAGGAGCAGGAAGCCTATTAATGCAGCGCACGCTTGCATAAAATGAGCGCCTACCAGGAGGTGAAGATATTCTTCACCTCCTTTCTGTATTTTTTGCCGGGAAAACGCTTCACCACGCATTTTTCAACGGCCCCGCCATTGATAATCGCAGAAAAACATGATAAAATAAAGCAAACAATGAAATGGGGCGATGCTATGGCGCAGAGGCAGGCAAGTACGGGACAAAAAAAGGCTTTATATGCGATATGGACGGCGTTATCTATCACGGCAACACCATTCTGCCGAATGTTCTGGAATTTGTCCACTGGCTGCAGGAGGAGAACAAGCGCTTTCTGTTCCTCACAAACGGCAGCGGCCGCTCGCCCAAGGAGCTGCGGCAGAAACTGCAGCGGATGGGCCTGGATGGGACGAGAGCCACTTCTACACAAGCGCCTTTGGCAACCGCGGCCTTTATCAAGAGCCAGAACCCGCGCGCGACCGCCTATGTCATCGGCGACCCGGGGCTCATGGGCGCGCTGTACGACGCGGGCATTACCATGGACGACGTCAGCCCCGAATACGTCATCGTCGGCGAAACGAGCAACTACAACTCCGACAGCATCATCAAGGCGGTGCGCTACGTTTTCAACGGCGCCAAGCTCATCGGCACAAACCGGGACCTGACCGGCCCCTCCGAGCAGGGGATTGTTCCGGCCTGCCGCGCCTATGTGGCTCCCATCGAACTCACCACGGGCAAGGTCCCCTACTATATCGGCAAGCCCAACCCGCTGATGATGCGCACGGGGCTGCGCATTCTGGGCGTGGAGCCTGAGGACGCCGCCGTCATCGTCGGCGACAGGATGGATACCGACATTGTCGCCGGCATCGAATCGGAAATCGACACGGCCCTCGTGCTGTCCGGCGTCACCAACCTGCATATCATGCGAAAATTCCCGTACCGGCCCAGCTTTGTGTTTCGGGGCGTCGGAGAGATACTGACGGATTCGCCGGAGGAAATTTAGAGACGGTTATGGAAAACCAGGAGAAATTGGAAAAACTTGAAGAAATGCTCCAGGCACAGGGAGTCCCAGGAGACCTACCTGCAGAATTCGGATGTGGATTCCGCCTTTGCGCAGATGGAAAACGCAGCCTTCGGGACGGGACGCTCTCGCGCGCGGAAAAGAGCTGATCGCCATCGGCATCGCCGTGGCGACCAACAACGAGGCCGCGCTCGAATGGCTGGTCAAGCAGGCGCTCGACCACGGCGCGGACCGCGCCCAGATTGAGGACGCCATCGGCGTCGGTGCCGCGATGGGCGGCAGCGCCGAGACGCGCGCGGGCGCGCGTTTGCCGAAAAGGTGCTGGACTTTTTATTCGTAAGTTTTGATTTGAAGCCGGCGGGAGGCATGCCTCCCGCCGGTTTTGCTGCAATCCGCATCCCGGTCGCAAGCCTGATCGCGCTCACAGAATACTACAATGTCTGCATGGACTACATCAGCGGCGTAAGCGGCAGGAAAACAGAGTTTCCAACGGTCTGAACGAGAGGCGGAAGGTTTCACCTTCCGCCTCTCCCGTCACGGCTGCCGCCGCTGCATTCTGCGCATGCGCTTGCGCCGGCGTATGATCTGCGCCCGGATACAGAGCGCCGCAAACCCGGCGACCAGCACGCCCACGATCACCAGAATCACAATGAGGAACACAAGCCACAGGGACATGCCCCCATGGGTTGCAAAAGCATGGGGCCAAAAGCTGTCCAGCTTCAGCGTCACCTCGCCGTCCTTGACCTTTACGTTGCTGTGCTCCACCTTCCCGTCCACATACCGGTACACGCTGAGTTTCTGCCCGTTATACTGCTCGTCCACCTTGAACGTCGCGGTCAGCTTGCCTGTAAACGGCGCTTTTCCGTGCCAAAGCAGACACCTTCGCGTCATACGCGCGAACAGGAGCGTCTCCCTTGCCGATCTCCGCCTTCATCTCGGCGTAGCCCCTCCGCGTCCTCCGCAAGCGCGTCGACCGTGAACTCCGGCGTTGTAGTATACCTTATTTCCAATCACATACGAGCCGGTCTGCACATCCCGCAGCGTCCGCTCCATATACGCCTTTTCCGGAACAAAATAGGCGCGGATGGTCACGTCCTGCGCCGGCATGACAAAGGTTGTCTCCAGCTCCTGCGTGGAGGTGAACGTACCGCCGCCAAGCGACTCCCAGCCGCCGAACTTATAGCCCTTGTCCACTTCCGCCGTCAGCGCCACCTTTTCACCGGGCAGATAAAGCCCCTCCTCCTTCACGGAGGCAAAGCCGCCCGTTTCGGCCTCAAAGCGGACCATGAACGCGTCCGTCGTCAAAAACAGGCCGGAAATCTCGCAGTTGGCGCCGATCTGGCCGGCGTCCTGCGCCTTTGCCGTCTCCGGGTCTACCAGCACGAGCCGCCCAAAACCGTTGCCGTTGTACTGCGCCCAGTAGAGCTTGCCCGTCGTGCGGTGAAAGCACATGGACTGGATATAGGCGCAGGGCTTGACCGGTGTCCCCCACCTGTACGCACGCGCCCGTCTGCTTGTCCACCCGGAACAGGACCCCCCGAACCGTCTATTCCGTAAAGCTGGCCGTCCGGGTCGCAGGCCAGGGTACGGAGCTGATTGGCCTTTGTAATGGTGCCGACATACTCGGTATCGCCCGTGTCCAGATTCAGCCGGTGAAGCTGTCGCTGCGGGTCGTTGGAATCGCGGCTCGAGAGCAGCAGGAACGTCGTGCCCGTGGTATAGTCGTAGGTCATCTCAGCGGCGTTCCACTTGTCCGTCTCCGCCACAACCTGCGCTATCTCCGTCCGGGTATACGAATCCCCCTGCGCGCTGAAGAGCTTGCCCTCGCTGTCCACGCCGTAGAACTTTCCGTTAAAATACGTACCGCAGTACACATTCGGCAGGCTCGGCTGCCCCGAAAGCACGTTGACCTTATCGGGTTCAGTCGCCGAAAACGATATAAACGCATTGCTGCTCCCGCCTGAATTCTCGTCGTCCGAGCAGCGGAACCCGTACAGGGTCACGCCGCCGTCCTCTTTGGCGAGGGCCGACGCTGCAAACACGGCGATACTCATAACAGCCGCCAATAATAAAGCGATTCCTTTTTTTGCCATAGTCCGCCTCCTGTATACCGGCAGACGCCCCATACGCATGCAGGCGCCCGCTTCCTTTCCTGGCTTTACCGTTGTTTCGTCTGTATTTTACCATATCTGCCCGAAAATGTCACCCTACTATTTAAAAATCTTGCCGTAAGCCGGCGGAAATTAGCGCGGAATCGTCACGGGCTGCCAGCGAAAGAGCAAACACAGTTGATAAGTGCAATAAAAAACATTTTTTCTACTTGTCAACGCACAGATAATTTGGTAGCATATATACAAAACAACTTGCAAATTATTTTAGAACAGGAGAGAATAAAATGCTTACCAAAAAGGAATTCGCCTCCATGCAGGACCATTCCTGCCTCGGCAACTACACGTCGAGAGAGACTGTGATCCAGTTCTGCAACGAAGTGCTTGAGTACGGCTTCGCCGCTGTCTACGTCAACCCCAGCGACGTAAAGCTTGCCAAGTCCATCATCGGCGACAAGGCCCATGTCGGCACCGTCATCGGCTTCCCGCAGGGCGTAACGACCACCGAGACCAAGATCTTTGAGGGCCTCAACGCCATCGAGAACGGCGCGGATGAGCTCGACATCGTCAACAACGTCTCCAAGCTCAAGGACGGCAACCTCGACTACTGCCGCGACGAGCTGACCCGCTTCGTCAAGGCCATGAAGGAAAAGGACCCGAACGTATGCGTCAAGGTCATCATCGAGTGCTACTACCTGACCCATGCCGAGAAGATCGCGATCGCGAAGATCGTTGCTGACGCCGGCGCGGACTTCGTCAAGCAGAGCACGGGCACAAACCCCGGACAGCAGCTTCAACCTCGGCGACGTCAAGCTGCTCAACGCCCTCGTCGGCGACCGCATCCAGGTCAAGGCGGCCGGCTGGATCGGCAACCTGGAGGACGCGATCGGCACCATCGAGTTCGGCGCGACCCGCATCGGCAACAGCATTGCCCCCCAGTGGCTGGACGAGTGGGATGAGAACCACTGGTACGACGCCGTCAAGAAACTCAGCAAATAACGAAAACGTATAAAGGGAACGATAGAATGACGATGCGAGATGAATGTACATATCTCGTTGGTATCGACATCGGCGGCACCAAATGTGCAGTCAGCCTGGGCGAGTATCGCGAAAGCGACGCTTGCCCAGTTTCCCTAACGGACAAGATTCGGTTCGATACCAACAACAAAGCCGGGCATGCAGACGTGATCCGCCGTATTCTGGACGCGGTCCGGGAGCTGCTTGCGCGGCGCGGCCTGGAACCTGCGCAGATCGCCGCGGCCGGCATCTCCTGCGGCGGCCCGCTCGACAGCGAGGCCGGCCTCATCCTCTCCCCCGCCCAACCTCATCGGCTGGGACCGCGTGCCCATCGTCGAGATCGTGGAGCGGGGAGACGGGGATCCGCACCTACCTGCAGAACGACGCGAACGCCTGCGCCCTTTGCCGAATGGAAGTTCGGCGCGGCGCGCGGTGCGGAAAACGCCGTGTTTCTCACCTTTTGGCACCGGCCTCGGCGCGGGCCTGATCCTGGGCGGCCGGCTGTACGGCGGTACGAACGGAAACGCGGGCGAAATCGGGCATATCCGGCTTTCGGAAAACGGTCCGGTCGGGTACGGCAAGTCCGGCTCATTCGAGGGCTTCTGCAGCGGCGGCGGGATATTGCAGACTGCAAAAACCATGGTGCTCGAACGCCTGCAGATGGGCGAGTCCGTCCCCTATTACGACGGGACAGACGCTTCGATCGACGCGCGGCAGATGGAGCTTCGCGCGCGCGAGGGCGACGCGCTCGCGCTTGCGGTCTACGCCAAGTGCGGCGAATACCTGGGCCGCGGGCTTTCCATTCTGGTGGACACGCTCAACCCGCAGGTCATTGTCATCGGCAGCATCTTCACCCACTGCTCCGACCTGATCTGGCCGCATGCAAAGGCGGTTATGGACCGCGAATGACTGGCGGCGGCAAACAGCGTATGCAGAGTTGTGCCGGCCGAGCTTGGCGGGCAGATCGGCGACTACGCGGCCGTCGCGGTCGCGGCGAGCGCGATATAGGAGGGACCCATGAACACTGGCGTACAACAGACGCTCGAACAGCTTCTCGAACGGTATCCGGCGCTGCATGCCTGCGAAACGGACATCCGCGCCGCATTTGAGCTGCTTGCCGGCGCGTTCCGGCAGGGCGGCCGGCTCATGCTGTGCGGCAACGGCGGCAGCGCCGCCGACTGCGAGCATATCTCCGGCGAACTGCTCAAGGGATTCCGGCTCAAGCGGCCCGTCCCGGCGGACGACGCAGCGGCGCTCACCCGCCTGTACGGAGACGCGGGCAAACGGCTCGCCTCCCTGCTGCAGCAGGGGCTGGCGGCCACGCCTCTGGCGAGCATGACTTCCCTCTCCACCGCCGTCATCAACGACACCGACGCGGAGATGATCTACGCGCAGCAGGTCTATGCGGCCGGCCGGCCGGGCGACGTACTGCTCGGCATCTCCACCTCGGGAAATGCGGCCAACGTGTGCCAGGCGGCGCGGGTGGCAAAGGCGTTCAGCATGCGCACGGTCGGCATGACCGGCGCGGGCGGCGGAACGCTGCATACGCTGTGCGACGTGACCATTCGCGTGCCCGAGACGGAGGTGTACAGGATACAGGAGTATCACCTGCCCGTCTATCACTGCCTGTGCGCCATGCTGGAACTGGAGTTTTTCGGGCAGTAAATCTTGAGTTCTGATTCTCCAATATAAATCCCGGCATAAGGGGCGGCCGCTGAAAATCTTCAGCGGCCGCCCTTGCCGTTGCTTTGCAAATCCGGGCGGGGATGTACGCATAAAAAAGAGAGGGCGCGCCGCACCCTCTCTCCGCGCCGTGTCCGGACCATGCAGACCGCCCCAAACAGCGCGTGCTTCCGCAGTTTTTTGGCCCCGAGCCGCACGGCTTTACTGCCCAGCCCCCCGGCTTGCCGCCCGCATGCTGCGCTTACACGTCCACGCCCAGCACGCTCTTGACCAGCAGTCCGATTACAAAAGGAAAGCGCGGCCACGCCCAGGCTGATGCCGGCCATCGCCGCAAACCGCCGCTTGAAGGACAGCCCCTTCGCCACCGCGATATAGTAGTTGAAGCCCAGTATGATGAGCACGACGGCCGCCAGCATGGAACCCAGCGCATACAGGTAATGGCCCGGGTCAAACAGCAGATAGGGCAGAATGAGCAGCGCCACCGTAATCAGGTAGGCGACGCCTGTGTATACGCAGGGATTTGAACGCGTCGCCGCGGCCCTCGCTCTTGGCGGACAGGAACTCCGACGAGGCCATGGACAGGGTCGCCGCAATGCCGTAATCAGCCCGGACAGGGGGCGATCATGCGCGTGTTCCGCATGGCGAGCGTAAGGCCGGCAAGCGTGCCGGACAGCTCGACCAGCGCGTCGTTGAGGCCGAGGACCATGGATCCCACATACTGGAGCCGCTCCTCGTTGCGCAGTTCGCGCAGCGCCTGCTCGTGCTCGTTTTCCTGCCGCTCAATCTCGGCGCTTTCCGGCACTTCGTCCCGGAGCGCGGCGTACTTGTCCTGCGCCGCGGCTTTCCCCGTTTTCCATCCGTTTGACGACGAACGTAAACCCGAACAGCTTTGCCAGGAACACACTCCAGCGCACTTTGCCCATTTGCGGCTTCAGCTCCCGGCCCGTATAGCGCTTCCACACCTCATAATGCGCAGCCTCCTCCGCGCTCAGCCGGGCAGCACCTCGCGGTTGCGCTCCGATTTTGTACGCGCCGCAATCCTGCGGTAAATCTCGCTTTCCGTCCGTTCCTTCTGCTGCATTTTCATCACGGCGGCAAGCGCCGGCTGCGATAAAGCAATCTCCCCATGGCCATTCCCTCCGATTTATTATAATAGCATTATAATGCAAAATCCGCGGCGTGTACAGCCCAAATTCCGCCGGAGGCCTTTACAGGGAGGGGAACACTTCCAGACTGCGCTGCAAAATCCCCTTCATCTGCGCGATGAGGATTCCGAAATTCGTCATGGGCACGCCCTGCAGCACTGCCTGGCGCAGCCTGGACTGCAGTGCGCGCGGCGGCAGCATGCAGGCGCCGCAGTGGACGACGAGCCGGTAGGGGCGCAGGTCGTCCGGGAACGAGTTGCCGCTGCTGTATGCAAACCGGAGCTCTTTGCCCGTGTACCGGGAGATCCAGCGCGGCAGCTTGACGGTGCCGATGTCCTCGCACTGGCGGTGGTGCGTGCAGCCCTCGCTGATGAGGACGGCGTCGCCGTCGCGCAGGCTGTCAATATGCGCGGCGCCCGCCGCCGCCTGCTTCAGCACGCCGCCGTGCCGGGCGAACAGGATGGAAAACGAGGTCAGCGGCACGTCCGGCGGCGTGATGGTCGCTCACGTCGAATTGTGCGGAATCTTGCTCGGCATGCGTCGTTTCGGCGTAGCCGCCGACGCTGGTGCGCGAGCCGCCGCTGATCTGTGAAATGCCGATTTCCAGCACCTGTTCGCGCGAGCGCTGCGATTCGCGGGTCGAGATAATCATGCCAGTATAGGGGACGGCGATGCGGATCACGGCTACGATCTTGCGGAAGATCTCGTCCGAAATGGCATCCGGGAAGTCCTTGGTGTCGATGTCGTCCGCCGGGCAGATGCGGGGTACGCTGATGGTGTGGGGGCCGACGCCGAAGCGGGCTTCGAGGTGCTCGGCGTGCATGAGCAGTCCCGTGAAATCGTACCGGTAGGTGTTCAGACCGAACAATACGCCGATACCTACGTCATCGATGCCGCCCTCCATGGCGCGGTCCATCGCTTCGGTGTGGTAGGCGTAGTCGCTCTTCGGACCGGTGGGGTGGAGCGCTTCGTAAGCGGTTTTGTTGTAGGTCTCCTGAAAGAGAATGTAGGTGCCGATGCCTGCATCGCGCAGCTTGCGGTAGTTCTCGACCGTCGTAGCCGCGATATTCACGTTCACGCGGCGAATCGCTCCGTTCTTGTGATGTACGGAGTAGATGGTCTTGATTGATTCGAGAATGTACTCGATCGGATTGTTGCGCGGATCTTCGCCCGCGGTACCCAAACTGCTTCAATGCGCGCCGTGACGGCGCGTCAATCTGCTCCACAGGCGCCGTGGTCTTGTTGTCATAGAGCAGATAGCGGCTGCGCTGGCGCGGCGGCGTGATTCGGCATCACAACGTTTGCGCCCGCCAGAATCCCGCGCTCCATGCCGTCTCCGGCGACGGTGTTCAGCGCCGTTGTCGCAGGGATCAGCGCGCCGGGCAGCAGCAGGCGCGTCAGCGCCAGCATAAACAGCGTAAGCCCCCCCGCCGGCGGGCTCGCCCGCAAACGGCGTGTCATGGTGCGGAATAAACGGGCCTATGCCGACCATCTGCGGGCGCAGCCGGCGCAGATAGCACAGGTCGGCCGCAAGCGTCTGCGCCGTCTGGCCGGGCGAGCCGACCATGAACCCGGCCCCCACCTGATAGCCGAGCTCCCTGAGCTGACGCAGGCACCGCATACGGTTTTCCAGTGTCGGCGGCGCGGGATGCAGGCGGGCATAGTGCGCGGCGTCCGCCGTCTCATGCCGCAGCAGATAGCGGTCCGCCCCGGCCCGCCGCCATGCGGCGTAGCTCTCTTTCGGATGCTCGCCCAGCGACAGGGTCACCGCGCAGTCAGGGTAGCGCGCCCTTTGATCTGGCGCACGAGCGATTCGACGCGCTCGCAGGTAAACCACGCATCCTCGCCGCCCTGCAACACGAATGTCCGCAGTCCGCGCGCATAGCCGCGCGCGCAGCAGTCCAGAATCTCGTCCGGGGTGAGCCGGTAGCGCTCGGCGCGCGTGTTGCTGCGGCGGATGCCGCAGTAACGGCAGTCGTTTTGCAGTAGTTGCTGACCTCGATCAGTCCGCGCAGATACACGTCTTTCCATACGTCCCGTCGCAGGCGGCGCGGGCGGCGGCGAACAGCGCGCCGGCGTCCGCATCCTGCCATTGTTCGATCAGGCCGGCATATTCCGCGCAGGACAGCGGCGCGCCCCGTCAACAGCTTTTCCATCAGCGCACGCATGACAAGCGCTCCTTTCAGGCCTGTTTGGCGTAAACCGCCTTGGCCGAGACGTCGCGGCAGGCTGCCGAGCTTGCCCGACAGCGCGGAGATGACGTCCTGCGGCGCGTCCACCACAATGCTGATGATGTGAATGCCCCGCTCCCGGTAGGGCAGCCCCATCCGGCCTATGATGTATTCGCCGTACTCGTGCAGAACCATGTTGAGCCTGTCGTTCACTTCGCGCGTCTGCGCAATGATTGCAATCACCGCTACGCGTGTGTCCATCGTGTTCCCCACTCCTTTTTGCAACAAAAATGCGCCCTGAAGGCGCACCCGCAGCACGGCGCATAAGCGCTGTGTATTTTCTGCCACGCCTTCCACCGCAGACGCCCACGCGTCTTGAATGTCAGCACATGTTCTGTGTTCTGTTTATATCATAGCATAATACTGGGCAATATGCAAGTCTGCACAAGAAAAACCGCCTCTGCAAAGCCGGCAAACAAAAGCGCCGCCGCCCGGACCATATCGGAACACCGCAAAACATGAAAACAGGCGGGAAAGACAAAAGTCTTTCCGCCTGTCCTGTGGAGCTACTGGTCAGAATCGAACTGACAACCTGCGCATTACGAATGCGCTGCTCTACCATTGAGCCACAGTAGCGCGCCGCTTTTACCTGCCGTTTGAAAACAGCAAAGCTATTGTACAAAAAAATGAATTGCAGGTCAATATGATTTGTGGTAAAATTTAATTATATTTTGAAAAATTCAAAAATTTGGACGGGTCGGAGGTTCGGTCGTGGACGCGATTGTACAAATGAAAACCGTGGGCATGCTGCGCAGGCTTGCCGGCGGCGACCTCCAGCACATTGGCGGCTACCCGTTTGAGCCGCAGAAAAAAGGGGCTGTATTACACCGAACAGGAACGCAGGCCGCTGCCGCGCAGCACGCCGGAGCTGCAGGGGTGGACTCCGACGCGGCCGCCGGCTTTTTACCGCGCGCTTGAAGCATACCACCCGCACGGGGCCATGCTCCTGCGGCACGGCAAGGTCATCGCCGAGGGCTACTGGTCGCCCTGGCAGAAAGGGTATACCAATATGGTGTACTCCCTGAGCAAGAGTATTACGGGCATGGCCGTCGGGCTTGCCAGAATCGGAGGGTCTGCTGCGCACAGACGAGCGGCTCGTGGACATTTTCCCCCGACAAGACGCCGAGGATCCATGCGCCGCGGCTCGACCAGCTCACCGTCGAACACCTGCTGACCATGAGCAGCGGCCTGCACTTCAACGAGAGCGCCAGCCTGCTCGAACGCGACTGGGTCCGGGCCGCGCTTGCGTCGGACTGCGCCTTTGCGCCCGGCAGCCGGTTCTTCTATAACAGCCTGAACTCCTACCTGCTCGCCGCCTGCGTGTGCCGGCGGGCGGGCATGTCCCTCACCGATTACCTGACGCCGCGGCTGTTTTTCGCCGATGGGGCTTGCGCCGCATTGGGAGACCTGCCCGCTCGGCGTGGAAAAGGGCGGCTGGGGCCTGTGGCTCACGCTTGAGGAAATGGCGAAACTGGGCCAGCTCATGCTGCGCGGCGGCCGCTGGGAGGCGGACGGTGAAAGCAGGCAGTTGCTGCCGGAGGCATGGGTCAGGCGGATGCGCGAGAAGAAGATATACACCGAGTCGGGCGTCTGCCGCGACGGGTACGGCTACCAGGTCTGGCTCTGCCCCTTTGACGGCGCATACCAGTTCAACGGCGCGTTCGGGCAGTACGTCGTAATCCTGCCGGAGCAGGATATGGTAGTCGCCCTTCTCAGCGGCGAGCGGAACATGTTCGCCACCGGCGGCGTAATCCGTGAAATCGGCCGCGCCTTTGCCAATGAAAAGCTGTCCGGCCGGGCGGCGCCCGGTACTGGCGCAATCCGGCTTGCGCGCGAACTTCGGACGCTCCGCGCCCTGCCCGGCCCCGCCGTCAGCATCCCTGCCGGCACAGAGCCCGCCCGTGCCGTGCAGCAGTATGAAGCGCCGCCCCGGTTTGCGGAGGCGGAGCGCGCCGTAGACGGAAACGAATACGACTTCAAGCCCTCCATCTGCGGGCTTTTGCCGATGGCGCTGCAGTGCTGCCGCATGAACTTCACGTTCGGCGTCAAATCCGTCCGCTTCCAGTTTTCCAAATCCGGCTGCACCATCCGCATGCGGGAAGGCGACGACGCGTACACGCTCGAATGCGGGCTGGACGGCGCGGACCGGCTCAGCCCGGTGTCCGTCCGGGCGCGAGGTGTTTCAAACGGCCTGTTCAGCCGTCTGGGCGCAGGACGAATTCAGCCGTCCGAAGCTCATCGTCTACTGCCGGTTCATTGAAACGCCGCACACGCTCATCCTGAGCTTCCTGTTCGACCGGGACGGCCTGCACCTGCGCTGCACCGAATGGCCCCGCGCCGCGGATGCGACGAAAAAATGCTCGTCGAGCTCATCGCCGGCCCCGGCAGCCGGCTCGATCAGCTGTTCAGCTCGGCGGCGCAGCAGGGAGGGCATGAAGCGCAGGATTGACCGCGTCGCGACGCCGAAGGCGTTCGGCCTGCTGCGCCGCGGCGGCCAGAACGCGTGAACGCGCATGAACCGCCATGCTTTTTTGGTTAACCTATGTTTATTATAGATTCACAGTTCAAGAGAGGAGACACAGAAATGGAAGCGACTTTTAAAATCGACGGCATGTCCTGCTAGCACTGCCAGGCGCGCGTGCGCGCGGCGCTGCTGGAACAGGCGGGCGTAAGCGCCGCAAACGTATCCCTGGCAAACGGCACGGCAACCGTGCTGTACGACGCGCAGGTCACAAGCCCCTACGCGCTTCTGCAGGCGATCGGCGACGTGGGCTTTGACGCGGACCTGGCCCTGGAGGAATAAAAGCGTAAAAAAAAGCGGCGCGCGCCGCTTTTTACGCTTTCAGGAACTTCATAAGCTGCGTTTCATCCGCTCCGGGAAACACGCCGCGCAAATGGCGCAGGTTCTGTGCAGCGACTGTTCCGGCGGCTCGCCGTAGCAGGACGCACATAGTCCGCGCCGCAGGTCGCCCGGCGGCGCGAACAGGGACACCGGCCAGCCGTACTCCTCCCAGCCGGTTTCGCTTGCGCTGCACGCCGCAGAACACGAGATAGGTGCGCATTTCCAATGCGGTCACCGCGCCGTCAAACCCCTGCAGTCCGTCTTTGCCGAACCCGGCAAAGGCGCTTTATCTCATGCGCGGGAAGCGGCTGCCCGCCGCCGAACAGCGCCATAATCCGCGCCTGCTTCCAGTTCGCCGCGCCGGAATCCGCCAGCGAGTCGAAATCGTACCCGTCCCTGCGCCAGTTGGCGAGAGCCGGGAACCACTCTCTGGAAATAAAGGCGTTCTTGCGCTCTATAAACTTCCCGTAAACCACGCCGCCTCCGGCGGCGAGAATCTGCCGCCACTCCCACGGGTCCGTCTCCGGATCGCCCGTGTGCCAGCTCTCCGGCGCCGTCATATGCGCAAGCGAAAAGCCGGGCAGCGCGCCGTCTCCCCCGAGCGGGAGGAAGCCGACCTCGTCGATCAGCCTTTGCAGTCCGTCTATATCCGATATGTGAAACCTGTTCATGCTATACACCTCCGTCCGGCTCGGAAAGAACGCGCCGGTAGCGCGGCAGATAGCGCAGCCGCCCGTCCCGGTACGCCGATTCAAAGCGTAATATGCCCGACGAAGACCGGCTCCGGCGCCGAAAGCCCGAGGGCGCGCGCATCGGCCCCTGTGCGCCTGAAACGCCGCGCGCCAGGGTCAGATGCGGCTTAAACGGACGCTGCTCCGGCGCAAACCCCGCGCGTTCCAGCGCGGCCCAGAGCCTTGATACAGGGTATGGAGCGCAGGACAGGGATCGACGCCCGCCCACCACAGCTCGCCGCCGCGGCCGGTAAACCGGCCCCGCGCCGCGGATGGACAGCGAAAACGCGGGCACGCGCGTCTCGTCCATGGCGCGGCGTATATCGGCCTCCCGGTCCGTCTCGCCGAGGAAGGCCAGCGTGATATGGAAGTTTTCCCGGCGGGTGACGCGCGCCTGCGCCGCCCGTTCCCGCAGCAGCACCGCGGCCGCGTACAGCCGCGCCTGCGACGCGGGCGGAATCTCCACGGCCACAAACAGGCGGCGGATCACGCCCCTCTCCCCGCAGCTCGATGACCGTTACGCCCTGCTCGCCCTCGCCGAAGCGGCCGGCGCGGTAGGACTTGACATGGGGATGTCCGCGCAGATAGTCCCCCACGGCGGCGCGCAGCGCGCCGGTGCCCTTGCCGTGCACAACCGTCACCTCGTGCAGGCCGGCCATGACGACGGCGCTGTCGAGAAACTGTTCCAGCTCCGGCTCCATCTCGGCGACCGTCATGCCGCGCACATGCAGCGTATCGGAAGCGCGGCGGACGGAGGGCCCTCCTTGGGCGTATACGCCGCGCGCTTCTTGGGCGCCTTGATCAGCCGCACGTCCTTAACGTTTACGCTGAGCTTCACTGCCCGCCGTGACGGTCAGTTTCCCGTCGCGCCCGGGCAGGGACGCCACGACGCCGGCGCGGGTGATTCCACCACCTCGACCGTGTCGCCGACGCGCAGCGGCCGCGGCAGTTCATACTCTGTCTGCGTCTCACGGACGGGATCCAGCTCGTCCTCCAGTTCCCGGAGCGTGCGGCGCGCGCCCTGCCGGAACCCCTGCAGGCGCTCTTTGAAATCGGCCCGCCCTTTTCCCGGACAAGGGCGTCCAGCCCGGCGAGCACCTCCTGCACCTGCGCCTTTGCGCCCTCGACGATCCGCCGGCCTGGCCCTTGACCTGCTCGAGTTCCCTTTCAATGCGCCTGCATTTCCCCGCTGCTTCTGCTGCGCGCTGTGCAGCATCTCCTCTGCGGCGGCGCGGTCCGCCATGGCCGCGTCGCGCTCGCGTTCGGAGGCGCGGCGGTTTTTTCTCAATCTGCGACAGGATCTCCTCAAAGGCGATGCTGTCGCTTGTCAGGTGGTGGCGGCCTTGTCTATAATCTCCTTTTTCAGGCCGGCTTTTCCAGAGATGGCAAAGGCGTTGGACCGGCCCGGCATACCCGTGATCAGGCGGTAGGTCGGGCGCAGCGTCTCCACGTCGAACTCGCAGGAGGCGTTGCGCACGCCGTCGGTCTGCAGCGCATATACTTTCAATTCGGGGAAGTGGGTGGTGCACGATCCGCGCGCCCTTGCGCGCACATGTTCCAGAATGGCGACCGAGGCGCCGCGCCCCTCGACCGGGTCGGTGCCCGCGCCGAGCTCGTCGAACAGACAGACAGGGAGCGGGCTGTCGCCCTGTCTATAATCTGTATGATATTCGTCATATGCGATGAGAACGTGGAGAGCGACTGCTCGATCGACTGCTCGTCGCCCACGTCGGTGAGGATCATGTCAAACACCGGGCAGCGGCTCTCCTCAGCGCAGGGTATGTCAGCCCGGCCTGCGCCATGGCGCAAACCAGCCCCACCAGTTTCAGCGACACCGTCTTGCCGCCCGTATTCGGGCCGGTGATGACGAGCGTGTCATAGTCCTGTCCGAGCGCGACGTCGACCGGCACGACCGTGTCCTGTCCAGCAGCGGATGCCGGGCGCGGCGCAGGTCCACAATTCCGCGGTCGTTCACAAGCGGCATGGTCGCGCGCATGTCCACCGCGAGCTTCGCCTTGGCGAACAGCTCGTCAAAGCGCGTGCAGAGCAGGAAATTCTCCTCCAGATCCTCGCACACGGACGTCAGAAGCGCGGACAGCTCGTAGAGAATCCGTTCAATTTCGGCTTTCTCGCGGCCTTCCAGCAGGCGCACCTCATTGTTGGCCTCCACGACCGACGCCGGCTCGACGAACACGGTTGCGCCCGTTGCCGAAACGTCGTGGATCAGGCCGCTGATCTCGCCCTTGTACTCCACCTTTACCGGCACGACAAACCTGCCGCCGCGCACGGTGACGACCGGTTCCTGCAGGCAGCGCGCATACTGGGCGGAACGGATGAGCTTGTCCAGGTTCTCCCGTATGCGGCTCTGGGCAGACGCGATCTGCCGCCGGATACGGTACAGCTCGTCGCTGGCCGCGTCCATCACCTCGCCTTCGGCGTTGAAAGAGGCGTAGAGCCTGTCCTCCAGCGCCTTGTGCGGCGCAAGGCGCTCAAACTCATCGTCGAGCACGCTCTCCAGCGCTTCGCCCTCGCCCCGGTACTCTCGCAGGCGGCGCGCGGTGCGCAGCAGGAAAGCGCAGTCCATCAGCTCCGGAATGCTGAGCGGCGCTTCGACGCGCAGGCGCTCAATCGCGCCCGATATATCGCGCAGGCCGCGCATGGACAGCGGGCCTTTACGTTGAGAATCCGGAGCGCGGCCTGCGTGCGCGCAAGCTCGCCGCGCACGCGTTCAGGGGTCGGTAAACGGCATGAGCGCCATGCACCCGGCGCGGCCGCCCTCGGTGTCCGCCGCCGCCGCGAGCAGGCTGCGTATTTTATGAAATTCCAGCAGTCGCAAACTCTTTTCCTGATCCATGAAATTACCTCTGTTCCCGGAGACTGCCTGTCTCCGGCCTGAAATGAACTCTGTTCCCGGAAACGGCTTTATCCGGCTAAAAAATGCCCGTACCAAAATCCTGTCCGTTTCCGGCCCGAAATTGAACGCTGCGCACACAGGAAACAGGCCCTTTCCGCAAAGGCCTGTTCAGACGGGATTCTGCAGAGAGCGGTAGAACGCCAGCGTTGCGAACCGCTCGTCGGTCTGCTCGAGCAGGAAGCGCTCCGCAAACCGGCTCAGCTGTTCCTGCGCCGCGCCGCTGAGCTGAAAAAGAAAAAATCCTTCGAGCGGCGCGTAAAACACATGGCGCAGCGCGTCCTTCGCCGCGGCGTCCAGGTAAATGCTGTCCGGCGCGGGACGGTCGGCGCAGGATGCGCATACGAGCCTGCCGCCGTGAACGTCGATCCAGCCAGGCTCGTCCTTGCCGCAGACAGCGCAGGTCTCAAAGTCCGGCATGAAACCGGATACGGACGCGCACCGAAGCTCAAACACGAGCTTGACATGAACGGGGTCCGCGCCCTGGAGAGCAGATAGAGGCTGTTGAGCAGCAGGCGCAGCAGCTCCTCTTCCTCCGTCTCCTCGCGCGAAAGCCGGGCCGCGACCTCAAAAGTACTGGCCCAGGGCCAGCCGGTCTATATCCCCGCTCAGCCCGTAGAACAGCTCGTGCACATCGGCGCTGTCCACCTTGTATTGGTCGCCGTTTTAAACAGCATGAACGACGAATATGTAAAGGGGGCGGCGCAGGCTTTCAGCCGGCTCTTGAGCGAGCCCGCGCCCGGTGCGATGACCGTGATTCGCCCCCTCTGGCGCGTGAGCAGGGTCAGCAGCCTTGCGCTGCGCCCGTACTCGCGCGAATGCAGTACGATGCCGTCGACCGACAGATGCAACTATCCCACCTCTAACGTCCGCTGCCCTGCAGGAACAGCTCCTTGTCCCGTTTCGCTTCAAACGGTGATTTATCGTTTTCCAGATGTTTATATATGAGATACGCGTCCAGATTCCCCGTGTTTTCAAAGAAAGTCCATGCGTCGTTCTTATTCATTCCGAATTCCTCCAAAATGATTTTGTACTATCATTTTTGACGCCGGAACTGCGAAAATTACAGGGAATAATTTTTAATTTTATTTTGTAAGAACTGCATAAATCAAAGCTTTCCGGACGGGCGTTTTATTCGTATCCGTAGTTGCGGATCAGGTACTGGTTGTTGCGCCAGTCCTCTTTCACCTTGATCCAGCACTGCAGATTGACCTTGCAGCCGAGCATCTGTTCCAGTTCGGCGCGCGCGGCGGACGCGATCGCCTTGAGCTTTTTCCCCGCCCTTTCCGATGATGATGGACTTGTGGGTTTCCGCTCGCAGACGATGTTGACCGATATGTCGTACAGCTCCCGCCTGTCTCTTTTGAAAATTCGTACACCTCGACGGCGATCCCGTGCGGGATTTCATCCGAGAGGGCGTAGAGCATCTTCTCGCGGATGATCTCCGCCGCGCGGACGCGCTCCGGCTGGTCGGAGACCATGTCCTCCGGGTAATACTGGATTCCCTCCGGGATCAGGCGGAAGAGCTCTTTTTCCAGAATGTCCACCCCCTTGCCGTTCTTTGCGGACAGGGGTACGACTGCGTCGAAATCATGCAGGGCGGAAAAAGGCCTGTATGGCCGCCAGAATGCGCGGCTTATCCTTGACCGTGTCCACTTTGTTGATGACGAGTATGCTCTTCTGGCCCGTGCGCTTGATGCGGTCGATCACGTCCCGCTCCAGCTTGTGGACATAGTCCCTGGCCTCCACGACGAGCAGGACGATATCGGTGTCCTCTATATTCTCCTGCGCCGTTTTGACCATGAAATCGCCCAGCGCGGTTCTCGGGCTGTGCAGGCCGGGCGTGTCGATAAACACCACCTGCCTGTCCCCGGCCGTCCGATCCCGACGACCCGGCCCCGCGTCGTCTGCGGCTTCGGCGAGACGATGGCGATCTTCTGGCCCATGAGCGCGTTCAAGAGGGTGGACTTCCCACGTTGGGCCGGCCCGCAAGCGAGACGAACCCGGAATATTTTATCTCCATAATGCTCCTTTTTGTGATGTGACATGGGCGCGCCCGGCAGGCCACCGGCGGCGCGCTACTGCGTGATTCCGAGCGATTCCAGAATTTCCGTCTGCTTGGCGCGCATGATCTTCTCGTCCAGCTCCGTCTCATGGTCGTAGCCGAGCAGATGCAGCGTAGAATGGGCCGACAGAAAACAGAACTCGCGCTCGACGCTGTGCCCGTACTGCTCCGCCTGCTCCACTGCCCGCTTCGCACAGATTACCACGTCCCCGAGCAGGATGACGCCCGTGTCGGGGTCCGTCGTGCCGTCGGCAAAGAGAGGACGTCGGTCACGCTGTCGCGGCCGCGGTATTCGGCGTTGAGCGCCCGGATTTTCGCCTCTTCGACAAAGGCCACGCTCACCTCGCAGCTTCGGTCGTACCCCCTCGCGGTCGAGGGTGCGGTATATGACCGCCTCCATGCGGTGCTTGAGTTCGACGGTGACGGGCCAGTCCTCCTGCTCATTGTAAAAAGCTTGTCCGTACGTTCATCATTTTTTTCCCTTTCCTGGCGGCGGCGCCCTGCCCCTGCTCGTATTTCTCGTATGCGTCGATGATCTTCTGCACCAGCGGATGTCGGACCACATCCCTGCTCGACAGGTAGCGGATACTGATTCCCTCTATGTTCCCCAGCACCTTTACCGCCTCTTTCAGTCCGGATTTGGTGTAGGCGGGCAGGTCCGTCTGCGTAATATCGCCCGTGATAACGACCTTGGAGGAGAATCCGAAGCGGGTGACGAACATTTTCATCTGGGCCGGCGTCGTGTTCTGCGCTTCGTCCAGAATAATCACGGCATCATCCAGCGTCCGTCCGCGCATATAGGCCAGCGGCGCGACCTCGATCGAGCCGCGCTCGACATAGCGGTGGTAGCTCTCCTGGCCCAGCATTTCGATGAGCGCGTCGTTGAGCGGGCGCAGATAGGGGTCCACCTTCTTCTGCAGATCGCCGGGCAGAAAGCCCAGCTTCTCCCCGCTTCCACGGCCGGGCGGGTGATGATGATGCGGCTGACCTCCTTGCTGCGCAGGGCGGCGACGGCCAGGGCGACGGCGAGATAGGTCTTGCCCGTGCCCGCCGGGCCGATGGCAATGGTAACGGTGCTCGACGCGATGGCGTCCACATACTCCTTCTGCCCCTCGCTCTTGGGCTTGACCGGCTTGCCGCGCGAGGTGATGTAAATACAGTCCGCATCCATATAGCGCATATAGCCGTCCCGGCCCTCGCCGACCATGCCGATGATGTAGTTGACGCTCTGCTCGGTGATCGGCTCGCCCTTGGCGGCCATGGCGGTCAGCGAGGGCACGGCCTTCACCGCCTGCGCGCAGGCGTGTCGCCCGTGATCTTGATGTCCTCGCCCCGGTTGACGATCCGCACCCCGAAGGCGGACTCTATTTTGCGGATATTGCCGTCAAGCATGCCGAACACGTCGGCCATGATATCCGAGCTCATTTGCAAAGAATATTCCAACCGTGATTTCAATCCTTTCCCTTTTCCTGTCCGAACGAAGCCGCGGCGCGCGTCACCACTCCGGCTCGCCCGCCGGGGTCTGGCTGGAGGGGTCCACCTCGGACTGGGCCGCGATGTCCTCCACGCACTGGTAGCGGCCGACAATGCGGCAGGCGCCGTTTTCGTGCGTCACTTCCACGTCGCGCACTTCGATTTCCCGGCCGGCAAACTGTTCGCGCTCGCCCTCTTCCAGCATCAGCCGCGCCATGTTCTCCGCCTGTTCGGGCGTGTATTCCCGCTCCTGCAGCTCCACTTCATAATACTTTTCCTCCAGCAGCGCGAGCGGGAGCGTAAAGCCGCCGAGTTTCGCTTCGTTTGTTTTATTTATTCTATCATAAGTAGTATATCTTTCGCCAGCCCCTAAATACAAATTTATATGAAAATTGAACAGCCTGAGCTTTTTGAGCGTGTATTCTTCGCCGGTGCGCACGCGCTGTGTCTGGGCATACGGGACTTCGTACTCGAGCTGGTAGGCCGTTCTCGCAAAAATTCTGCCCGCCGAGTGGACGAGACGGTAGCCGACCTTGTCGCTGAAAACCATGCCGGAAACGAGCATGTCGCCCGCCTCCACCGCGTCGCCGGCGCGGACGAGACCAAAGCCCTGCGTAATTTCGGTGCGGACGACCACGCCCGCCTTGGCCGCGACAAGGTTGCAGGGCGTATCCACATCCACCATCTCGGGCTTGCCCGTCGCCTCCGTGACCTCTACATAGGCCCTGCTTCCCTTGATATTGATGGCGATAAACGACAGGTCCTCCAGTTCCAGCAGCACCGTCTGGCGAATCTCGCGCAGGTCCAGGCCGCGCGTCGGAACGCCGACGTAGAACCCCGCCTCGTCCAGCGCCGCGATGATCTGCGACTGCTCCACCGCCTGATTGCCGCTGATTTCGATCGACCAGACAAACGTGGACAGGAACAGGATAACGCCGATAAACAGCGCCGCGCCGACGGCGATGCCCCAGCGCCTGCGGTACCGGTGCAGCAAAAGGGCAGGCCGCATTTGCGTTCGATATGGAGGATACGCCCGTCACGCGGCGCACCTCGCGCAGTTTTTTAAAGTCGCCCGCACGCAGGCACAGGAAATTTTCTGGCTGCCGCGGCGGCGGATGCGCCATTTTTTATCCCCCCGCGTGTTCGCGAGGTTTAAAAGCGCTCGGCAAAAAGCCGGTGACGGAAACGACGAGATACCCGCGCAGCAGGCGCAGCAGTTTCATGAGCACCATACCGGCTACACCCCGAATCCGATGCTGTCGATTCTGCCGACGACCGTACAGGATTTGTCGGTCAGATTCTTCAGCTCAAGCTGGGCGCCCATCACCGAAACCGCATAGCGTCCGCCGTTGATTTTGATATAGTTTTCGTCGTACTCCATAATGCCGCGGCACCCCTCCATCACCATCTGGCGGTTGCCGAGCAGTTCAATCGTCGGGTCCCCCGTGAGCAGTGTCGGCGGCAGGTCGAGCAGACGCTCCAGCCTGGAATCCGCCCTGTCCTGCAGGCGTTTTTCTCTGTCGTCTTGTTTTGCCATGAATGTTCCCTCCACTGGCGCGCAAAGTTTTCTCCATTTATTTTTATGCGGGCGGCGCCTGTAAAGTACCGGGCGCGTTCAAAACGCGCATGGAGAAATATTCCGGGCGCGCGCGCAATACACTTATAGTGGAGGCGGGTGCGGCCGCTGCGGCGGACGCCCTCTCACAGCTTTTCCGGGAGGCGACCTATTCGATGAAACAGCTCAGGTTCCCGCTTTTTGCGGGCGTCGTCGTGCTCTATATGCTCTCCTTCTGGATCGTTCCCGCGGACTATGCCGACGCCGTCCGCCGCAGCGTTACCGGCTGCCTGGAAAAACATCGTGCCCCTCCCTCTTCCTGTTCATGGTCGCGACCCAGATCTGCATGGGTACGGGATTCTCGCCCGGCTGCTGCGGCCCTTTCCGGGGTCATGCGGCTGCTGCGCCGCGCTGCCTCCCGCGGCGTTTGAGGCGCTGGTGATCGCAACGTCGCAGGCTTTCCATGGGCGCGCGGGTCGCCTGCCGCCTGTACGCCGACGGACGGCTGGAACGGGCAGGCGGAGCGCCTGCTCGCGTTCTGCAACAACTGCGGCCCGGCGTTTCTCATCGGCGCGGTCGGCGCGGCAATCTGGGGCGACGCGGGGCTCGGCGCGGCGCTCTGGGGCGTGCAGATATTCGCGTCCCTGCTCGTCGGCCTGCTCTTCCGCGGCAGGCGCGGCGCGGACGGGCAGGCTGCCCGGGCCGGGACCGGGCGGGCGACGGCCGGCGCGGGCCGCAGTTTTCCCTCGGCCTTTGTCGCGGCGGTCAAAAGCAGCGCCGTGTCGGTTCTGTATGTGTGCGCCTTTATCGTGTTCATGTCCTGCGCCTCGGTCATCCTGCGCTTCGGCGGATTCAGCGCGCGGCTGGGCGCGTTCGAGGGCCTGCTGCTCGGCGCGTTTGAGATTACCATGGGCATCGGCGCGCTGCCGGGCGCGGCGCGCTCTCGTTCGCCATGGCCTGCGCGGTCGCCGGGTTCGGCGGGCTTTCGGTCCACTGCCAGACGCTGCTGTTCACGGAGGGCGCGGGGCTGCGCTCGAAAAAATATTTTCTGGGTAAAACGCTGCAGGGCGTCATCTCCTTCCGCTCGGCTACGGCGTTTACCGGATTTTCTACGGCGACGCGGCGGCGTTTACCGGCACGGCCGTCCGCATCGAGCCCGCGCCCGTGTCGCATATCCTGCTCGTTTTGGCCGCGGCCTGCGCCGGAATCGTTTTCCTTAGGCGCATTCTTTTTCCCGAAAAATGAATGAATGCGGTGAAGCTGCGCACAATATTCTCAAATAAGAAAGATATGGAGAATATGCGCATGCTGAGCGATATATATGAGCAAAACATCGAACACTTTAAAAAATGTTTCGCCATGACTCCACCTTTATCCTGCGCGAGTTCAAGACGGCCAGACCCAACGAGCTGAAATGCGCCGTCATGCTGTTCGACGGAATGGTGGACGGCGACATGCTCAACCGCAGCGTCATTGAGCATGTTATGCGGGCGCAGGTGCCCTCGAAAAGAACGCGCTCGACTACCTGTTCAACCACGTCGCCTCCCCAACGAAATAGAGGCGACGACGAACGAACAGGACATCATATTCGGGCTCATGTCGGGCGACACGATTTTTATCTGCGAGGGCGACAGCCGCGCCACGGTCATCTCCTCCAAGGGCTTTGTCAAGCGGTCGCCCGAGCCGCAGACCGATATCGTGACCAACGGCCCACGAGGGGCTTTATCGAACCGATGGTACACAATATCGCCATGCTGCGCCGCAAGCTGAAAACGCACATGCTGCGCGTGGAGAGCATACAGTTCGGCACAACCGTCAAAACCTCCGCCGCCATCTGCTTTATCGAAAGCGTGGCCAACGACCAGATTGTGGCCGAGCTCAAGCGGCGGCTCGACAAGCTTAAGGACGTTGAGCTGTTCGATACCAACTACATCGTCGAACGCATCTGCGACAATCCCCTCCCCGTTCGGGACGATCGGAATCAGCGAACGCCCCGACACGGTCGCGGCAAAAAATTGCTGGAGGGCCGCGTCGGGCTGGTTCTCGACGGCTGTCCGACCGTGATCACCGTGCCGTTCCTGTTCATCGAATACTTCCAGAGCAGCGAGGACTATTCGCAGAACTATATTATAAGCTCGTTCGGCCGGATGCTGCGCATCCTGTGCTTTTTCATATCGGTCAGCGCGCCGGGACTGTACGTCGCCTTTCTGACCTTCAATCCCGAGCTGATCCCCACGAAACTGCTTGTCAGCATCGCCGCCGCCCGCTCCGGCGTGCCCTTTCCCATACTGCTGGAAACCGTGCTGCTCATGATTGCCTATGAAATACTGCGCGACGCGAGCATCCGCCTTTCCCCCTCTTTCGGGCTATCCCTGAGCATTGTCGGCGCGCTGGTGCTGGGCGATTCCGCCGTGCAGGCGAAATTTGTGAGACGCGCCGCTCGTTATCATCATTGCGCTTACCGCCATTACCGGACTTATCAACAGTAAAATCAAGTCCTCCACACTCGTTTGCCAGTTTTTGATCCTGGGCCTGTCCGCCATTCTCGGCATTTTCGGCTGGATGTTCGGCATTGTCCTGATCCTGCTGGAGATCGGCCGGACAAGCTCGTTCGGCGTCGATTACAGCATGGATTTGCTGCCCGTCAACTTCAAGCAGCTCAAGGACACGCTGATCCGCGCGCCCTGGAGCTTCCAGAACTATCATGCCCTGTTCCGCCGGCTGAACGTATCCCTGAAAAGAAAGGCTGATTTTGATGAACAAGCGGATAAGTAGAACCTGCGCGCTGCTGCTGGTTCTCGCCGTGCTCGCGCCGCTGAGCGGCTGCGCGATGGCCGACGAACTGGAGTCGCTCGGCATTGT
>VOFB01002907.1_pt1 | contig 24612 bp, 42 predicted proteins | sample 5384141 | NCBI WGS metagenome assembly VOFB01 (sample SAMN12384721, study PRJNA508395) | human gut metagenome | isolation source: healthy gut A | host: Homo sapiens | reverse complement strand
AACTGAAAAGAAACTTTCCGGGATTTCACCAGAAACATACAATCACTACCATTCAGGAATCCGCTTCTTTTACAAAAAAGTATTGAAGATGAATTGGGATGATGATGACATACCTCGTATGAAAAGGGACAGAAAGTTACCAACGGTGCTTACAAAAGCAGAAATATCAGCTATTCTTGATGCTACGCCAAATTTGAAGCACAAAGCTATGATTGCTACTATGTATTCAGGCGGACTTCGTGTTTCAGAAGTCACACATCTTCATTATGATGATATTTCACGCACGAACAAAACCATACACATCCGTGATGGAAAAGTCGCTCTGATCGTTATACTTTGCTTGCAGACCGGACGCTCGAAATATTGACAGAATACTGGTTTCAATGTGGCAGACCAAGGGGGATTCTGTTCCCAAGTTCATGGACAGGGGATTATCTTACAAAAGATAGTGTCATTCAGTTTTTTCGTGAAAGCGCCGAAAGAGCAGGCATTCAGAAACATGTCTCCACACATTGTTTGCGTCATAGTTTTGCAAGTCATCTGTTTGAGTCAGGCTGCGATATAAAATACATTCAGGCTCTTTTGGGACATCGTGATCCAAAATCAACAGAAATTTATCTGCATGTAAGCAATAAAACTCTGCTTGGTATTAAAAGCCCATTTGATGAGATGGGTGGTGAATGATTATGGATAAATCATGTACGATACAGGATGTATTTGAACGGTTCTATCCTTCCTATGAAAAGAGGAGTAACCCTCCTGCTCATCACAGAAAAACGGCTTATCACATCAGAAACTGTAAAACAGGAGTTTTTGGTGTAAACATCAGTGTTTGTGAGGACTGCGGATGTATCAGTGTTCACAACAACTCCTGCAGAAGCAGATGCTGTCCCATGTGCCAGGAGTTTCCGAAAGAGAAATGGATTGATGCACAAAAAGAGAACGTATTGGATGCACCCTATTATCATGTAGTATTCACAGTTCCTGAGGAATTGAATTCCATCATTTACAGCAACCAGAAGCTGTTGTATGATGCACTGTATCATGCTGCCTCAGCAACCTTGAATGAATTGGCAAAAGACGCAAAGTACCTGGGAGCTAATATAGGGTATATCTGCATTCTTCATACCTGGGGCTCTGCAATGAATTATCATCCTCATATTCATACCATTGTTCTTGGAGGTGGGCTTGATGATGAAAATAAATGGAAAGAAACAGGTGGAAATTTTTTTCTCCCATATGGTGTTATCTCGAAGTGTTCCGTGGAAAATATCTGGATGAGTTAAAAAGCCTGTGGAATGATTCTAAGCTTAAATTTCATGGTACAGCGGAGAAATATCAGAACAGCTATCGTTTTAAAGAACTTCTTGATAAGTGTTATGAAAAGAACTGGGTCACTTACTGTAAAGAAACTTTCAATGGTGCACAGTCGGTTATCAATTATCTTGGAAAATATACCCACAGGATAGCAATCAGTAATCAGCGAATTAAATCCATGAAAGACACGACAGTTACATATGTAGTAAAAGACTATAAAAACGAAGGCTGCTGGAAAGAGAAAACAATTTCAGGAGAAGAATTCATCCGTCGATTCCTGATGCATGTTCCTCCCAAACAATTTGTCAGAATCCGGCACTATGGTCTGCTATCATGTAGAAACAAGAGAAAAAAGATAACTCTTTGCAGAAATCTGCTTGGATGTAAGAAATACATTTCTACATTAAAAAATCTAAATGCAATAGAAATGATAAGGGTTTTATATCACATCGATGTATGCAAATGTTCTTCTTGTGGAGGGAATATGGTATCACCCCGCAAAGATAAATACAGTTCTTCTTTTCGTGCACATATGAGATGTTAAGATCTACAATTGCATAGAATAAATGACTTCCTCATAGGGGGTTTGTTTGTCATGCCTGAAATTGATTTCTTGAATAAAAAAATTTTACCAAAACATCCGGTATGATAAACTTAAGGAAAAGAGCAACGATTGAATCCCCATAGCTATCGGCTACTTTGGTAACTACTATAAATCAATTATTGAACAGAATTAGGTATGTTAGTATTTGAAAAGCTCGAACAATTCCAGCTTTTTGAAACTGAGAAATCGGAATTTAACGCTTAACGAGGAGGAATAAACATGGCAAAAAAAGAAGAAAGATTTGAAGTTATATTTAGAGATGGAAGTTCGCTTAAAGATGAAGGAATTCGTCAAATTCTTGTAGATAAGGAGACGGGAGTTAATTACCTTTGTTGGACATCTAGAAATGGAGCCGGTATTACACCTCTTCTGGATTCTGAAGGAACAGTCGTAATTACAAAGTAAAATTCAGCGTTTTCAAGGGTTTGCAGGAGAATTTAATAACAAAATATAACAGTTATTAAATCGCTTAAAACAGGTGAAATCTCAATCGGTATTTGACATAGGAGTGCGATTATATGAAAAAAGAAAATTATTCTATCAATAGCATTTATTATCAGTTTATTACCAATGTTCCTTAATCAATATGGTGAGCTAAAAGGCGTACAGGAAATCACAGGTTTAATAAATTTGCTCAATCCCATTGAATGGTGTCTGTTATTTTGTTTGCTGTGGGTGTATGGTTTCCTTCAAGGAACAGGTTGTTGGCAAAAGTTTAGGTGCATTAGGCACAATTGGTATTGTTGTTTCTGAGATATATAAGTTCTTCACATGGCACGTAATGAATATAACGGGCGAAGTAAGTATCCATAAAAGCATTAGATTTGCATTCCCAGAGTTTTATATTGGTTTGATAATTTCTATTTTAATGGTGGTTACATATTTTGTTATCGACAAGAAAGTAAGTGCTACATCTGTTTCAAATTAACAGACAGATTCCAGTTTGTAGAATTCAAAATTTAATATGAAATGTGAGATAGAGCGTATGGAAATAAACTATACGTTCTATTCTTTTGCCTTTTTTGAAAAAAGTGATTAAAAACTATTAGCATTTTGTTACTGAGGAGCGCAAAGATTCCTTCTGAATAACTGCTCCGCAGTTTATTAGAAGGAGCTTTGCACTCCTCCTGATACCCCCACCCACTGCTTATTGCTTTTCGCAATTAAAGCAGGGGACTTACTTGACTTCGGCTAAAAAGATGGAATATAGTATATTGTCGCACATTGACACTTTACCATGCTAAGGTTAAAATAAAGATAAATTATGCACTGCAAGAGAAATTGGACAGTTGCAATATTATTCTGAATTTCGGTGGTTTGCCGGGATTATTTGAACAGGAGCGAATGTGTTATGATAGCAGAAAAAATGAAACCTTATGTAAAAAATAATTCAGCAATCCGTATGATGTTCGAAGAGGGAAATCGTCTCAGAGCCATTTACGGTGCGGATAAAGTTTATGATTTCAGTCTTGGGAATCCGAGCGTTCCGGCGCCGGAGTGTGTGAAGGAGGCTATTATTGATCTGGTGAATGAAGTGGAGCCGACAGTGCTGCATGGTTATATGAGTAATGCAGGATTTGAGGATGTGCGCCAGACGATTGCGGAATCTCTGAACCGCCGTTTTGGAACTAAATTTGCAGCGAAGAATCTGATTATGACGGTTGGAGCAGCCAGCGGCTTGAATGTTATTTTCAAGACAATCCTGAATCCAGAGGAAGAAGTGATTGTTTTTGCACCGTACTTTCTGGAATATGGTGCATATGTGCGCAATTTTGATGGCAAGCTTGTGGAAATCTCTCCGGATACAACCACATTCCAACCGAATCTTGAGGAGTTTGAGCAGAAGATTACAGCAAAGACAAGAGCAGTGATTGTAAATACACCGCACAATCCGACTGGTGTTGTATATTCAGAAGAAACCATTAAGAAGCTGGCAGCAATTCTTGAGAAAAACAGAAGGAATTTGGCAGTGTAATTTACCTGATCTCTGATGAGCCATACAGAGAGCTGGCTTATGATGATGTAGAAGTTCCGTATCTGACAAAATATTATGACAATACTATTGTTGGCTATTCTTACAGTAAATCGCTGTCCCTTCCGGGAGAGCGTATCGGTTATCTGGTAATTCCGGATGAGGCAGATGGTAAAGCGAAGAACTTATTACTGCAGCGGCTATTGCCAACCGTACTATTGGATGTGTCAATGCCCCATCCCTGATGCAGAAGGTGATTGCCAAATGCGTAGATGCAGAAGTGGATGTAGCTGCATATGACAAGAATCGTCTGGCATTGTATAACGGATTGAAAGAATGCGGATTCGAGTGCATCAAACCCAGGGTGCATTCTACCTCTTTGTGAAAATCACCGGTAGCAGATGAAAAAGCGTTCTGCGAAGCTGGAAAGAAATATAATATTCTCATGGTTCCGGGAAGTTCCCTTTGCCTGCCCGGTTATGTGGAGACTGGCTTATTGTGTATCTTATGATACTATTATTAATTCCCTGCCGGAGTTTAAGAAACTGGCAGAAGAGTTTGGACTGTGAAAACGGCGGGGATTGACATTGGGACAACAACGATAAGCGGTGTTGTTCTGGAAAAAAGAGGAAAACGGACAGGCAAAGATTCTGGAGGGCAAAAACTGTAGAGAAACGGTTGCTTTATCGAAACCGGAAACGAATGGGAAAAAGAATACAGTATGCAAAAAGAAATTGTAGAAAGAGCAGTGAATCTGCTGGATTATTTCCTGGAGAAGTATCCGCATGTTGAGCGGATTGGGCTCAAGGGCAGATGCATGGAATTGTCTATGTTGACAAAGAGGGAAATTGTGTCAGTCCGTTATATACATGGCAGGATGCCAGAGGAAGTATCTGCGATGGGGGATCAGATTCCTTTAACAGAAGAAATCCGGGAAAGATGTCAAATCCATGCTGCTTCAGGATATGGGCTTGTTACACACATTTATAATATCAGGCATAATCTGGTTCCGGATTCGGCTTTGAGCTTCTGTACGATTATGGATTATTTTGGAATGTATTTGACAGGGCGTAAAAACCATTGGTACATGTGAGCAATGCGGCAGGTTTTTGGATTCTTTGACAGCCATAAGATGTGCTTTGAAAAAGAAAAACTGGCTGAAATGGGAGTGGACGTAAACTGGCTGCCGGATGTCTGTACGGAAATAGAAAAACTGGGTACACATACAGAGGAAGGACAGTTACAACAGCAATCGGAGACAATCAGGCAAGCTTCCTTGGGCAGCAGGTGATGAGGAGAATACATTACTGGTCAATATGGGAACCGGTGGACAGATTTCTGTTCTTTCCCGTCAGTATTTTTCGGGAGATGGAATTGAGGCGAGACCTTTCCTGAATGGGAAGTATCTGCTTGCGGGAGCATCTCTGTGTGGTGGCAAGGCGTATGCGCTCTTGGAACAGTTTTTCCGAAAAATTGTAAAAGAAGCGACCGGACAGGATCAGCCATTATACAAAGTAATGGAAAAGATGGCAAGAACAGGGAGAGACCTGAATAGTGAAAGAACTGAAAGTCGAAAGATTAAAAAGTTGAAAACAACATTTGACGGTACGCGGGTGAATCCGGAAAAAAGCGGCAGTATTACTCAGGTAAGTTCCGAAAACTTTACACCTGAAGATTTCTGCTATGGTGTTCTGAAGGGAATGAGCACAGAACTGTATCAGATGTATATGACTATTCAGAAAGGAATCGGTATAAAGATCAGGCGCATGATTGGTTCAGGGAATGGACTGAGAAAAAATCGGTACTGTGTGCAATGATTGAAGATATGTTCAAGGCAGAACTTGTTCTGGCAGAATGTGAAGGAAGCTGCGACAGGGGCGGCAATGAGCAGTAGTATGTATAACTATAGCAACTCCCCCAGATAATAAAATGAAGCAGTGAAGTGGATTGTGAGTAACCAATTGATTTTAATACTGGAATTTGAGGAAAGGGGCTGTCCTGAAAATAGACAGCTCCTTCTTTACTGTCCGATTTATTGTATGTTATTTTTCGACATGTTCTGATATATTTTGGAGCATGCCGGAAAATTTTATGAAAACTGCAAAAAAAATCAGGAAAAAAAAGACAGCATTTTAAACGCTATGGAAAAAATGCAATTTTTGAAAAAACAATTATTGTAATAATCTCCCGGACCTGACATAATAAGAATGGAAAAGTAAAAAGCAGGTTAAATTCTGATTAGAAACAGGTAAAATAACCTGCTTACATTATGCGCCGATTTCCTGGGATGAGGATGGAAATCAGGCAGACGACAAAGGAGAAAATAATGGGAATTTTTTCAATGATATTGTCATTACTGAGCGGAGTAGCGTTATTCCTGTTCGGTATGTCATTGATGGGCGACGGCCTGAAAATGGTTGCCGGAAATAAGCTGGAAGCTTTCCTGTATCGAATGACAAACACACCGCTGAAGGGAGTTGCTCTGGGTACTGGTGTTACTAGCGTGATTCAGTCTTCTTCTGCCACAACCGTTATGGTCATTGGTTTTGTTAACTCCGGTATGATGAAGCTGAAGCAGGCGATCGGTATTATCATGGGTGCTAACATCGGAACCAGTATTACTGGCTGGATCTTGTGTCTTTCTTATATTGACGGAAAGAACGGAATCGCGAAGTTTTATCTACAGCAACAATTTCAGCTGTTGTAGCGATTATTGGTATTATCTTCGCATGGCATGTAAGCGTTCCGTGCATAAAAATATCGGTAATATCATGCTTGGTTTTGCAATCCTGATGACAGGTATGCAGACAATGAGTGGCGCTGTTTCACCACTGAAGGACAGCCCTGCATTCACCAAACATGCTGACCATGTTTTCAATCCGCTGATAGGTATTCTGGTAGGTATCGCTTTCACGGCCGTACTTCAGAGTGCATCTGCGACAGTCGGTGTACTGCAGGCACTTTCCGTAACAGGAATCCTGACATTTTCCAGTGCATTTCCGATCGTCCTTGGTATCGGTGTAGGAGCAGCCTGTCCGGTTCTGATCTCTGCCATCGGTGCGAATAAAAATGGTAAACGTACTGCTCTTGTCTACCTGATGAATGACTTATTCGGTCTGATTCTGTGGTCTGTTATCTTCTATACCGCAAATGCTATCGTGCATTTCGGATTTATGGATATGATCATGACCCCGGTAACGATTGCAGCACTGAATACTGTATCCGTGTCGCTACAGTGTTGTTCTGTTTCCGTTTATTCCAAAGCTTGAGCAGCTGGTATGCTGGCTTGTTAAGGATGACAAAGAAGATCTGGAAGATGAAGCAGACTTTGATCTTCTGGAAGAGCGTCTGCTGAATTACCCGGCCCTTGCAATCGGACAGTGTCATCGTGTAATGAACGGAATGGCCAAGAAACTCCGCAAGAATGTCAACAGAGCCATGAATCTTTTGAATGAATATCAGCAGGATAAGTTTGACAAAGTACAGAGAAAAGGAGGATCTGATTGACAAGTATGAGAGCCGCCTTGGGAGAATATCTGATTCAGCTTACCAAGTGAGATGAATACAGCACAAACAACACAGGCTTCTCTGTATCTGCATACGATCAATGACTTTGAGCGTATCGGAGATCATGCTTCTTATATTGCGCATATGTCCAATGAAATGCATGATAACCATACTAATTTTTCACAGGAAGCCTGGGATGAGTCCGTGAGAAATCAACCTTACCTGCCGTGCGTTCCTCAATGATGACAAAAGAGATGGCACAGAGTTGCACCGCTTGGAATGATTATCACATCCTTATGCAATGAGCTGAAGATGCGTCATGCAGAGCGACTGAGTAATGGCAACTGTGGACTGGAAGAGGGAACTGTATATACAGACATTCTCAACAGCTTCAACCGTATTGCAGCACATTGTGCAAGTGCAATGGTAGCTCTCCCTTAAGAGTGGAGACGAGAATCCGGATATGCATATCCATGATTCCAAGATTTACCCATCTGACAGCGTGGAATATTATACATACTTCAAGGAATATCGCCAGAAGTATGAAATCGTAAGAACGAGGAACACATGCGAAGCATGGAACCGGAAGAGGTAGAATAATACTTTTTATACTACAAAGCAATAAATATATATGATATAATGACAGCAGATGATCTGAAACGGATGTCTGCTGTTTTTTCGATATATTCACTGGGTATGCAGATTGTGGGAAGGATTTTTCGAACACGTTCTGGAGTGTGTGGCTGAGGAGATAGCAGGAAGAATCATTTTTGTAAAAACAACACCCAAAGGAGGAAGCAATTATGTTATTCGACAGCAGAACAGTTTATCTCGGTGCATCCAGGGACAAATATGAGCAGTATTGTAAAGCCTTAGATTCAGAGAAAATCAAATACAAAACAAAGAGAGTCAACCACGAAGAAAAAAATGATAGCCCCTGGACAGAACTGCCCCTCAGCATGGGGGGAACTTCGGGGACAGATAAAACATTGTATGAAATCATGGTCGGAGAGAAAGATTACGACAATGCAATGGGGATTCTGACAGCATTGAAGTAGACGGAACCTATCCTGAAGAAGAAAGTACGCAAAAAGTGTGCAAGACAATGTGCAAGATAACGGAAATCCTGGAGGTGTCTTGTGGGAGAATATAAACCGCCATTTACAATAACAAATGAGATATTATCATATGTGTCTTCAATTTCTGAAAAATAGGGCGAATCACGGCAATCAGAAGTCTGGAAACAAAACCGCACCTGAGAAAGAATAACCGAATTAAATCTATTCATTCATCTTTAAAATAGAAGCGAATTCTCTTTCTCTGGGCAGGTTAGGGATGTAATTAATGGCAGGCTTGTAGCCTGGGGAACAGAAAGAAATACAGGAAGTTAAAATGCATATGCGGCGTATGAAAGCCTTTCGAAATTAATCCCTATAGTATAAAAGATTTAAAGAAATTTCATGGGATTATGACAAAATATCTTGTGGAAGAATGTGGGGAGTTTCGCCATGGAGAAGAGGGAGTCTTTAATGGAGATGAATGTATTTTTTATGGCACCTCCGGCGCAATTTGTACCGCAGCTTATGGATGAACTGTTTGAATGGATGAAGAAATCAAGGAATAGTGTTCATCCATTGATTATGAGCAGTGTATTTCATTATGAGTTTGTCTTTATTCATCCATTTGCTGATGGTAATGGAAGAATGGCAAGATTATGGCACACTGCGATTTTGTCTAAATGGAAACCTGTATTTGAGTATATATCCAATCAAAGCCAGATTGAAAATTTCAGGATGAATATTATGATGCGATTGCCAGATGTCATGTTTCAGGGAGAATCTACCATTTTATAGAGTTTATGTTGTCGCAGATAGACAGGATTTTGGAAGATATTTCGCTTCAGATGAATGAAGAAAATGAGCAGTTTTCAGAAACTGTCAGGAAAATGCTTGAAATCATGGAGTATGATACGCCTTATACAAGAAAAACACTTATGGAAAAACTGGGGTTAAAGTCCAGAGATGGATTCCGCAGAAATTATTTGCAACCCGCACTTGAGATGAATTTGATCCAAATGACATTACCAGATAAACCGAATAGCAGAAATCAGCGATATATGAAAGTATGAATAGCAGGAAGCTTATCTGATTTATAGCAATCTATAGCAATTCCATAAAATACTGCAAGCAATCCAGCCCATCATAGTGTGAAGTCCTGCATCAGATATCTTTCTTGTCTTTCGCACTCTGCTGAACTGTCTTGATTGCATTATTTATAAGTTGCTATAGTTAAATGATTGAATAAATTTCTCTCCACATAATGCAGAGCCGCTCCGATTGCCGGTGTATATTGTCCGTTGGTACCGACCAGAATCTGTGTTTTATCCAGTATGAATGGGGCGGCTGTATGGAGATGCTCTGCCAGATATTCAATATCTTCTTCTGTAAAATAAGGTGCCAGATATCCGCTGAGGATGATCGGTGCATCGATAACAAGTTAAGATTCTTCATGGCAAATGCCAGATGGTTTAAAAAATCTTTCCAGATCTGTATGATCTGGGGAGATTTTTTTTCGCGCAGAAGAGGGAAAAATTCTTTGGCAGGAATACCTGCAGCCTGTTCCAGAGCGTTGGCAGAGCAGTAGGTTTCCAGACAGCCACGGCTGCCGCAGTAGCAAAGTGGGCCGTCGGGATTAATACACATATGTTCAAGAGTTCCGCTGTGCATGGAGATTCCCTGATGAATCTGATGATTGGTAATGATGCCGCCGCCCAGATTTCAGTTCAGCAGGATGATAACAGCACTGTCAAGCTCAGGATGATTCCATAATTCAAGGAACGCAGCTGATTTCGAATCATGTTCCAGATAACAGGGATATGGAAGATATCTGGAAAAATCATCCAGTTTCATGCCTGTGCTATTCATGATATCTCCATATAGTACGGTGGTATGATCCGGGGGATGTGATACCCTGTGTAGCAATGGAGATGCCAAGAACTTTGTCATTGTCATACTGGCGCGATGAGATGAATTCTTTTACTGCGTCAGTAACCTGTTTATAGTAATCCGGTGTGTTGGAATATGGAAGCGAAATGGTATCTGTATAGAAAGCATTTCCATATAAATCTACAGCAGTAATATGAAACATCCTTTTAAAATACCGATACCAATAGAAATTTTAAAATCGGATACAATCTGAATGGCGTTTGCTTTTCTTCCACCGGTGGATTCAAAGAAACCATTTTTCAATAAGACCTTCCTGTTCCAGAAGATTCAGTTCTGACTGACAGTGGATAAACCCATCTGTAGTTCCTGAACGATCTGCTGCTTGGAGGTCTTTTTCTTTTTCTGTAAATATATTGGTAAACCTTTGATTTATTTATTTTTTTGAGACTAATGTTGGTCAATCCCTTTTCGCTCATGTTGTTCTCCTGATTACGTTGCAAGATAATGTTAAGTTTCAGTTTTATTGTAGCATAGAACGAAAAAAAAACAATAAAAATATCCGGCACGATCAGCAACATCAATTTGTCAGCACACTATAGTAAAATAGACAAAAAAAGTTGTTTGAAAATTAGAATTTCTGTCAATGGATTTTTTAAAATGAAAAAGATATATACTCAACTTACAGTTAAGATATAAACGTAAGTAAAAAACATAATAACAAACAATAAGCATCGAATAAGACAAACAAGGAGGATATAACATGAAATTAACATTAAACGGAATCAAAGAGCATGAAGCATGGGAAAATGCAGGAATTCAGCTTCCGGGTTATGATGTAGAGACTGCCTCTGAGAATGCAAAGGAGAATCCGGTATGGGTTCACTTTGGTATCGGAAATATTTTCCGTGTGTTTATCGGTGGAATTGCAGATGGTCTTCTGGAAGAGGGAGTTCTGGACCGTGGGATTACCTGTGTGGAAACCTTTGATTATGATGTAGCAGACAAGATTTATGATCCATATGACAATCTGGGATTAAGCGTGATCCTGCATGGGGATGGAACCCGTGAGTATAAAGTAGTCGGAGCTTTTGCGGAAGCAGTGAAGGCACAGTCTTCTAATGCAGCACAGTGGAAACGCCTGAAAGAAATCTTCACAAGCAAATCCCTGCAGATGGTTTCCTTTACGATCACAGAGAAAGGTTATGCATTACAGAAAGCTGATGGAACATGGTTCCCGTTTGTAGAGGCAGATATCAAGAATGGTCCGGATAAAGCAGTTGGTGCCATGGCAGTTCTGGTTGCAATGCTTTATGAAAGATATAAAGCAGGAAAATATCCCATCGCCCTGGTATCCATGGACAACTGCTCACAGAACGGTGCCAAGCTTCGTGAGTCCGTACTGACAATGACAGAACGAGTGGAAGAAAGCCGGATTTGTTGATGAGGGATTTGTAAACTATGTAAGCGATGAAAAAGTAGTTGCTTTTCCATGGACCATGATCGACAAGATCACACCTACGTCCAAGCGAGCAGATTGCAGCAGATCTTTGAAAAGCTTGGCGTTGAAGACATGCAGCCGGTGATCACAGGAAAGAAGACTTACATTGCACCGTTTGTCAATGCTGAGAAACCGCAGTATCTGGTAATAGAGGACAGCTTTCCCAACGGACGTCCGGCTCTGGAAAAAGGTTTCGGTGTATATATGGCAGACAGAAATACAGTTAACCTTTCTGAACGTATGAAAGTGACAGTATGTCTGAATCCGGTTCATTCTGCTACAGGTCCGCTGGGAGTTTCTTGGATATGATCTGTTTGCGCATATGCTTAATACAAATGAAGATATGATGAAAATGGCACGTATGATTGCTTATGATGAAGGTCTTCCGGTTTGTGACCCTGGAATCCTTTCTCCTCAGGCATTTGTGGATGAGCTTTTTAACGATCGGTTCCCAATGAATATCTGGGTGACACCAACATGCGTCTGTCAGTAGATGTATCTCAGATGGTTGGTATCCGTTTCGGCAAACAATCAAAGCATATGTGAAGAAATTTGGAGATGCTTCCAGACTGACTGCAATCCCTCTCGGAATCGCAGGCTGGCTGAGATACATGCTGGCGTGGATGACGAAGGGAATACATTTGAGCTTGCACCGGACCCGATGAATGAAGAACTTCAGGAACAGTTTAAGGATATTGTTGTAGAGCAAACCTGAAACATTCAAAGATCAGTTAAAACCAATTCTTTCCAATGAGAGATTGTTCTTCACAGACCTTTATAAAGATGGTGTCGGAGAGAAGATCGAGGATATGTTCCGTGAGATGATTGCAGGACCTGGAGCTGTAAGAGCAACAATACATAAATATGTTGGATGATTTTCATCAGATGAATAAATTTATTGGTAGCCGTATTAATTAAAAGAGCAATGATTGCATGTAAAAACAGCGGGCACAGTATTCTTAGACGATTTTCCTGAGGTTAGGAAAATCGTTGAAGTTGGAGTCACCACGAAACCAAAAAAAGATTATGAACTATCAAGATATGCATGTTATCTGATCGTTCAGAATGGAGATCCAAGAAAAGAGGTCATATCCTTTTTGTAAAGAATCATCAGATTCTTCGCACAGGTTTTACCCCGGAGTTTTGAAATATATTGAATGCCGTTGAGAATCTTCCGGCAGCGAGCCATCTTTTCTTTTTGTTCCTACAGGAAAGCAGACCATAGTGGCGAATTCGGACAAAAACCTTTAGGGAGCACATATGTAGTTGAAAGGGAAGACTGTCCCCTCTCCCCTTAAGCTATATACTCCATCAAAAGTATCGGATAATAATAGGATGCCGGAGTTTAATTGTTAATAGCAGAACGACAACATTCAAAATTGTAGGTATGAATATATTTTTCGTGCTTCACGTATATTGGCATACTGAGTCAAATCTGCTTCCTCGTACTTAAAACTGCGAAACCACCTTTCAATCATAATGTTATCCGCCCAACGGCTTTTTCCATCCATACTCACGCTGCATGTTTGCGTTCTGCAACCGTCGGCGTACTTCTATAAAGATCCTTCAATGGGACGGGTCCGGATTCTGGAGACTGGATCCTGATGAAACGGCTCGACCGTAATGCTTTTCACTGGCCGGATACTCCAGATGAACTCCGTCAGGTGACTCTGAAAGAGATCCACTGGCTGTGTGACGGGCTCTCTTTAAATCCCAGGGGTGCATTTGAGGAACACCATCCAAAGATTATTCTGTAAGCATACGACAGCGGAGCTGTCAATCCCGTAAAAATCATGAAAAAATCCCACATCTTCCTGCATATTTCCTATATCCGAAAACGCAGTTTTCCATAGGAAATATGCAGGAAGATGTGGTATACTTTTGATAATGATATGATCACTCAAGATTCCGAGAGATCATGTATTTGTGCCTTGGTGCATGATTACATTCTAAAGGATTTATGATAAAGGTTTTCACCACCGGAATGGTGTTTTCCTTAAAAATGGATTTGCGGTTTCCTATTCCGGATTATTTATCCAGATCACTGCTTTAATCAACATTTCAAGCAATCCCTTTAGCTTGTTACCCATTTATATTTATCTCTTTATTCTGTGTTATCTGCTATGTCAACTTACTGAAAGATAAGCACTTTGAAAACAGCGGGGCGGAAAATATAATTTTCACCCCGCTGTCATGGCAGCCATTTATGATTCTAAAAATGCAAGAATCTCTTGTTTTGTCCAATGATTAAATCCCATCTTCGCCAAGGTTCTTCCAGTTTTCATATAATCTTCATCATTATAATAAGAAGCTATTGTTACAAGTGCCTTAGCGATTGGAACATCTACGCCACACAAATCCGCGAGTTCACAAAATGGAACAAATAAATATGGAACATCTTCTGTAATATAGCGTGCTTTCGATGTGTTAGGTGCATTTTTAATTTTAGAATGAACACTTGACTCACGATTAAAATCATAAATACACTTTGCATGCGATGCATAAAAGAACATTATTTGCTTCCAATTCTGTTCTCAAGTGCATATGTAAACTATCTCCAACTGCAAGGCGTTCTAAATCCAATGCATCCTCAACTTTTGCAACCGCCGTAGAGCAACAATCAGCATAAAAATTAAATTGACCGTCAAAATTCTCACACAAACCCATATTCAAAATCGATAATACTGGATGGGCACCAAAATTAATATTTTCAAAAGCAGCCACAATAGGATTAGATAAAAATTCTGGTCGAATTGGGGAATACTTCATTAACCAATTTCATTAATTCTGGAGTTTTTTTACTATTAGGGAATATGCTCATTGGCATAAATTCCTTCACACCCATAATAGCTACAGCACCGGCATGAGCTAGACAGAGCCCAAGGCAGACTAATTGTATCTAAAAATGTAATATCCATGCCCGCTTTCTCTGATTTTTGAAGACATCTGTTCAAAATTAATCCTCCATAGTTTCCAGGAACTATAAAAATTTTCATGCCGTCTCTTAAATATGGAAGCATACTGTTAAACATAATTTCCTGTGCAAAAGAAGGGCAGACCATCATAAAAATATCCGAAAATTCCATAGCAGCCTTAATATCTGTAGTTGCCAAATCAATTTTGAGAATCCTGCATTTAGCATGGGACATTCATATAATTCAGAAACAGCCTCAATTCCCCCCCTTTTTCATGAACCGCATTAATCTGAACCGGAAAATCAGGGGAATCATAAATGCAAACATCATGACCCATCTGACCCAAACTATATGCCATTGCCATTCCACCATTTCCTGCACCAATCACTGTAATTTTTTCTTTGTTTCCATAATGCAATAACCTCCTTTTTTCCTTTAATTAATATAGTTTTTTTATAAAAAGTACTGCAATAGTTACGACAATACTAACAATTGCAATCACGATAAAGAAGAAGGGAAGAACCGCCTTCACCCAACGTGGGAAAGGAACTCCTGCAATTGCTAATGCCCCATAAGAACTGCCTGTGTCGGTGAAATAAGATTCATAGTTTCAGAACCAGCAGCACAAACCATAACTGCAAATTCTTTACCAACACCAAGAAATTCACCTAACAGAACCAATAATAGGAATCGTTGCCGTTGCCAAGCCCGATGATGATGGGATAAAGAAAGACAGAGATATATATACAATATATGAAAGTGCCGGAAATACAACTCTACTAACACCACTCATTAAGATTTCTCCAAAATGAAGAATCGTATCCATAATCAAACCATCCGCCATAATAACAGATAAACCTTTAGCACACCCCAGAGTAATAGCAACTCCCAGAATATTCTGGCAACCTCCAACAAACAGAGAAATCATTTCCTTTTCTTTCATATGAGACATTTTTTAATAATGATAGCAGCAAGCAAAAAAATCACTGTGAGTTCTTTCATTCCCCCAGCCTCCCAAAGGTTGCATATTTCCAATGAGGCGTCCTAGTAATGGAATTTGGCAAAGGGTTTCATGAATATTATCAAATACATAAATATTAAATTTATCGCTCCATGGAATGATTGCTAAAATCATCACAATAAAGGAAGCAGCAAACACTGTTAAAATACCTTTTCTCTGTCTAGTAAATTCAGGAATATCATCCGTACCTAATTTATGTATGTGTGATTCTATTTCTTCATGTATATCATACACAACCGATTTGGACGGATCCCTACGAACCTTCTCTGCATAATGCATAGTAAAAAAATAGCAGCAGTTACTGTAGCTATATAAATAACAACGCGAACCAACATACCATCCGCAAGAGAAATTCCTGCAATATCAGAGCCAATTCCTACTGAGAAAGGATTAATCAAAGCGCCAACAATACCTGCACCAGATCCCAGGAACAAAACCATACAAGCTGTCACCGCATCATATCCCATTGCAATGAACATCGGAATAAGAATAGGATAGAATGGAATGGTTTCTTCTGAAAATCCAAATGTTGTTCCACCAATGGATGCAATAAACATTACTATAGGAATCATTAGTTTTTCCCGACCATTTAAACGATTAATCACATACATAAGACCTGCATCAAGTGACCTACTCTTTCCTATAATTCCTAAACATCCACTCAACACGAATACAAACAAAATAATATCAATTGCGCCACGAAATCCCTGCATTGGTGCGGACAAAACATCCCAAATTCCCTGTGGTTTGAATTCACTTGCGTATAAGTTCCAGCTATCGGAACATTGTCTACACGAGTATATTCACCTGCTGGAATTAGGTGTGTCAAAATTGCCAGTACAATCGTCAATATTATCAAAAATACAAATAGATGACGGCATTTCAAATTTCTTCTTTTTAAATCTTTCATAGTTCCCTCCCTGTTTTTTTTGATATTTTCATGCATCATCGCTAACCATGTTTATAGTATATCGTTTGATTTTGTGTTAAATATGATTTTAATTCGTTTTTTTTATTTATTTTTTATTTATTTTTACAAATTGTGTTAAATTGTGTTTTTTATGTTCGTAAAATGAAAATATGATAATATATCTAATATTAGAAGTGATAAACATACAAATATATCTAATATATTAGGAGTAATGAACATGGCAAATATATGTCTAATTGATGATGAAAAAGCACTAAACCAAGTATTAAAAATTTATTTGGAACGTGATGGACACTCAGTTGTTCCGTATTATTGCATACAGGACATCTATAAAAGAAACTAACTGGTACTCGTTGTATGATCTTTATATTATTGATATTATGCTTCCAGATGGCAGTGGCACCGAATTGCTGAAGAAGATTAAAGATAAAATAAAAATATTCCTGTTGTTTTAATTTCTGCTCGTGGCGAATGCATTGATCGTGTATTAGGATTTGAAATGGGTTGTGACGATTATTTAGCAAAACCTTTTTTACCGGCAGAACTTTGTTATCGTGTTTCTAATCTGCTTAAAAGCAATAATATGTCCCCCGAAAACTCATTAAATTTAACAGTTATTACCTTGATAAGTCCAAACGAGAAATCTACACTGAACAACAGATTCAAATATCTGTTACCAGCAAGGAATTTGATATTATCCTTTATTTTTAACGCACCCTTCAGTTGCCATATCACGCGATCAGCTTCTTACAGATATTTGGGGCGAAAGTTACTATGGCTATTATCGTGTAGTAGATAATCATGTAAAAATATCCGCAGAAAGCTTCCAAATTTTCACTTAGAAACAATCTACGGTTTTGGATATAGGTGTATATTATGATAAGAAAAAACTCTCAATCAACGATTTTACAAAAATTTTTATTATATCAGTTATTTTCGCTTTTGCAATTGCTGTTTTCGCTCTTGGCATTATCTACTATTGGTCTTTTTACCATTATAACCATATTTTTGAAGATCGTGTAATTGATGAACAAAATCTCAAATATGACGAAGAATTGGGAATTAAAATGAATGGCTTCTGGGTGTAACTACAGATTCTATTGACGTTTTGGAGGCCACATATAACGAAGATATTAAGAACCATATTTACCGGAAAGCCTTGTCTCAACAAGAGGTCGAAAAATTTTATCGTGAAAAATTGATAATAAAGAGTTAATTTATTGTATTTCTTTAACACCTCAAAATGGTGAATTTTTTTATAAATACTCTGTTATCAGAGATCTCTATCATGAAATATTTCCATATATTGTAGCCTCTTTAACAGGGTTTGTTATCTTGCTTGTAATTATTTTATATTTTTATTTTCAATTTGTTGAAAAACAATTTTCGTCTGAGTTAACACAGCTTCAGGCATATGCACAAAAATTGGAAAATCTGGATCTAAATATTGAGCCAGTAAAGCCATGTAACAGTAATAATCTTATAGAAGCACTTGAAAACAGTTTTTATGAAATGCACATTAAACTTTTAAAAAGGAACAGTTGCAAAAAAGCTCTCTTCAGTATATTTCTCATGAAATGAAGTCTCCTATTATGATTATAGAAAGTTATGCAGTTTCAGCCAAAGAAAAGATTTATCCTATAGGAACTTTAGATGATTCTTTAAATATCATATTGGATCAAACAGCCAGAATGAAAAAAAGGTTTCTTCACTATTAAATTATGTAACGCTTAGTACAAAGGAAATTCAAAAAGAAATTTTTAGTTTGTCTGATATGTTTGAAACGATTTTGAATGATTATCATACGCAAATCTACGTACTAAAGCATGCATATTTTCATATTCAACCACAGTTAAATATTTTTGCTGATAAACAAAAAATACGAATAGTTTTGGAAAATATTTTGGAAAACCAGCTGAAATATAAAGATTCTAAAATTGCAATTAGAGCTTACCAAAATCAGAAAGATCAACTTATAATGTTATTCTATAATGACGGAGAATCTATTAGTCCCGAGTTAAAAAACAGATCTTCATACCATTTGCAAAAGGATACAATGGAGCTAATGGACTTGGGCTTTCTATAACTAAAATGATCCTCCTTCAACATCAAGGTGATATAGCGCTCTTATCAACACGAAAAGGAACTCTTTTTCGCATAACCATTCCTATGTCAGTGCCAAATTGTATCTCCATTGGTTCTGATAAGTCGTAACATTATTGTATAATAACTTCTGAGAAAATATCAGCATCTCAGGCATTGATCCAGTACAAGGGACGGGATATTTCGGAAAAACTTTTTCAATCCGATAAAACATTCATTGGTTCTAAGAGTGAGCGTGTTCAGTCATCGCAAAGCATGTCATCTAAAATCTTTATAGAATTTGTGGCACTGATCATTCGTAACCGGATTACAATCTTCTTAAAGAACAAATGATCCGTATGGAGACAAAACAAAAGTATATGACTGTTCCGGCTGCGATCCGTGAACTTGAAAAAGATTGAAATGATCCGTCGTAACGGTAGACACTACAAATTGGATCATGCAGTTACCAAAACCCAGAAATTGATCCTGAATTCTTTTGGTCTTGATGAAACAGATATCAAAAAGAGTGCCGAGGAATATGGCAAGCTGTTGAACAGCAGTCAGTCATACATAAGCAAGGAGGCGCAGGATAATGGCGAGGAAGAAGACAATCGAGGCAATTGAGAACGAAATATCCAAAGTAAAATCTGATATGTCAAAACTGGGACCGGTATGATAAACTTGCAGAAAAACTTGAAGACTTGTAGAAACAAAAGCGCAGGATTGAAGGTGATACCATCATGGAGGCGTATTTAAAAAGCGGTAAAAATTTTGACGAGATTATAACATTTTGAGTCCCCTGATAGTCTTTAGTGTAACTTTGTAGAGTTCACACTTAAACACGATCGTGTTCCAAGCATAAAAGTGCCCTGGAGATCTGTAGAAATACAGACCTTCAGGGTCATTTGTTATAGAAATAAAAATTGCTATGGGTGACTAAGATCAGACCTGATGATTGGAAAAGTACAGTCCCCTTTGGGCTTTTCAATATTACAAACAGAATCAATAGAAGCAGGGGCTTACTTGGTTCCGTTAAATAGGAGAGAATGGATGGTATAAAATTATGGAAAGACAGTATACCGGATGGGGATATATTGACTGGCTGCATTCTGAAAAGAAAGAACAGGAAGGTGCCATGCGTGTGGGAATCGTTTCCATAAACTCTCATGCGCACATGCCGGCACATATGCATTTTGATGAACAGATTATTTATACCTTTCAGGGATGTGGATATAGCTTGATCAATGGGGAACGCATTCCCATGAGTGCATCAGAAAATAATCTTTTGCATTGGATGCCTGGTGTGATCCATGAAATGGTAAATATAGAGGATCAGCCATATGTACATCTGATGGTAACCTGTTCTGATCAGTTTATATCGGATAACTTTCAGGATTATAAAGAAGAAAAGAGAAAATGAGTTTTCAGGAAAGATTTCGCTGTCTGTACGATACGGTTGATATTGTACGCGAGACCTTTCTGAAGAAATTAAGATATTCGTTTGTGATATATGATTTGCTGGGCAATGTTGTGACCACTTCAGAGCGTTTCCAAAGTATTGTTATGATTTTTGTAAAGAAACAGCTAAAAAGGAAATGCTTACTGCATGAAGAAGAAAGATTTTTCCACTTCTGGATATGGAAGGAGTTTTGAATGTCCGGGTGGACTAACTGTATTGACGGTTCCATTGTTTATCAGGGATCATGTGATCGATATGTGGAAGGTGGATATGTATATATCACACCGAAGAAAAACGATTTGTCAAATAAGAGCAATACAGAGACAGGTTATTTGGAAAATGAGCAGAATCTGTATTTGGCGCCGATCAGTTCTGTGGAAAACAGCCGGAAAATGTTAAACAGGATCGCAGCAATGATCCGTCATTTCTGCGAAATACAGCAACATCAGAAGAACTGGAGGAACAGGAAAAAGCTGAGATCCGAGAAAAACAGAGAACTGCTGGAAGCAAATCTGAAACATATAGAGGGTTCCGTGATCAATCTGAAGATCAATAATCATTTTTTGTTTAATACCTTAAACCAGATGGCAGCCATGGCGTTGGAAGGAGGGGTATTTTACTGTACCGGTCGATTGTGAATTTGTCAAAATTGTTTCAGTATACGTTACGACAGGAAAGGAGATTATGTTTCTTTCAATAAAGAACTGGATTATGTAAAATCCTATTTACAGTTACAGAATCTGCGTTATGAAGAACATTTGAAGCTGGAATACGAAATAAATGTTGATCCAGAGCAGTGGATGGTTCCTTTCAACTGGTTGATGCCTTTGGTAGAAAATGCTTTTATTCATGGAATGAAAAAAAGATATGGATTCATGCGTCAGAAGAAGAAGGCTGGCTTCATGTGCTATTAGGCAATAACAGATGGAAGCAACTTCACTTCGGAATCCGCATGAGAGGAAATACTTCCCATGGGATGTCTATGGTTTATCAGAAGCTGCAAAACTGTTACGAGACCAGTTTGTAATGGATATCCGATCAAGCGAAAAAAGGGACGGAAGTGATCACGATGTTTCCTTCTGTTAAAACTGGCATAAGGAGGACTTGTAAAGAAATGATACGTGCAGTTATTTGTGATGACGAGGATGCCGCATTAAAAATAATAACCTACTCCATTGAAAATCAAGGAATACCCATAGAGATTGTTGGAACTGCTTCTGATGGAAAGGAAGCACTTGCATTGATCAAAAAAGAAAAATCCCAATATGGTTTTCCTGGATATTGAAATGCCGGGAATGAATGGATTTGACGTGGTTGAAAAACTGAATGCTGTAAATTGTAAGGTTATCATCATTACCGCTTATAGTACCTTTTCGTATGCCCAGCGGGCACTTCGCCTGGGAGTCAGCGATATCATTGAAAAAGCCTATTGATACAGATACTCTGAAGGAAGCCATCCAGCGTGCGATCGGATGGGAGTTTACAGGAAATGAAGCTTTAAATAAGGCGTTATTTTATATTCATACGCATTATTGGGAGAAAATAGAATTGGAAATACTGGCGGAGGAAGCCTGTTGTACCCCCAGTCATCTGTCTCATTTGTTTAGAAATCTCCTGGATACTTCTGCTATATTATACTTACATAAAGTGCGGATTCATGAAGCGGTCAAAAAATTAAACAGTGGCGAGGAAGTGAAGGATGTTGCATATGCGGTTGGTTACAGCAGCATGAATAATTTTACAAATACTTTAAACTGTATAGAGGAGAGACTCCTGCAGCATTTAAAAAGCGAGGATAGATAATCGCAGAAATGATATAAAAAAACAAAAACAGGAATATAAAAAACAACCAAAACAAGAGATAATAAAGTCAGAAAATATGATAGAACCAACCAAAACACATAATGGAAATCCAAAATGGTTAAGGGGAGAAAGGATGGCAGAAGTTTTAAAAAAAGAATTAATGAGATTGCATGGGGGATGCCGCTGGTTATTCTGGTTGTAGGAGCCGGAATTTATTTTCAATCCGTGAAATTTCCGCAGTTTCGTTATATGAAAGAGATGGTCAGAATCATGGGATCCGGTAGAGACTCGGAACATGGCTTATCTCCTTTGAAAACTTTCATTTTTACGGCAGCACGTTCAGTGGGTGTTGGTAATATTGCCGGTATGGCAGCCGCACTTTACAGGAGGTGGGATCTATTTTCTGGCTGTGGGTATTGGCACTGGTAGGTTCTTCCGTAGCCTTGATTGAGGCAATTCTTGCACAGACATTTCGTGTGAAAGTTTTTGGAGAATATCAGAGGCGGTCCTGCCTATTATATGTCGCGGGGAATGAAAAATAAAAAGGTCGGAAAAGTTTTCAGGAATGGCATATGCAATAGTTACCGTGATCGGAGTTGCCTTCCTGATGTCAAGCGTACAGGCTTATAACATTGCACATGGATTTGAAGATGCAGTTGGAGGTTCGTACATCATTTTTGGAATTGCCTTGGCAGCGCTGATGGGCTTTGTTATCTTTGGCGGTCTGAAACGAATCGGAGAAACAGCAAAACAATTTCTCCGTTTATGGCACTTCTTTATATTTTAATGACTTTGATTATTGTAATTGTAAATATAAAGGAACTTCCAAGGGTAATTGCTTTGATCGTAAAATCAGCTTTTGGAGCAGAGCAGGTTTTTGGCGGAATTGTTGGTTCTGCGGTTACGATGGGAATTCGCCGAGGTGTGTTTGCTAATGAAGTAGGTATTGGTACTTCGGCGATCACAGGAGCAGTTGGAGAAGTTGAAAATCCGGTTATGCAGGGTTTGACGAATGCTTTAAGTGTATTTATCGGTACCTTCTTTGTATGTACACCATCTGCGATCATGATGCTGATGACTGGATGTTACAATGTATCAGATGGAAAAGGCGGCTTTCTTTTTGAAGGATTGCCAGGAGTAGAATACGGAAATGGGTATGTAAGTGCGGCAATTAATTCCGTTATTCCAGGAATCGGAAAAATCTTTGTTGCGGGCGCAATTTTCTGCTTCGCTTTTGTTGCTTTACTTGCTTATTATCTGTACTCGGAATCAAATCTGCTTTATATTTTTAAAGAAAATAAAAACGCAGTAATGATTCTTCGCAGCTTGTTTGTTCTGGCAATTTTAATTGGTTCGTTGTTATCTGCCGATACTATTTGGACGATGGGTGATATTGCAAATGCATTTATGGCTTGGATCAATGTGGTTGCCTTAATTATTTTTAGGAAATCTTGGTATTCGTATTTTTAAAGACTATGATAAACAAAAGAAATCCGGAGTCGAAAATCCTAAGTTTGATCCCCAAAAAGCTGGGACTTGAAAAGAGTGTGAGACCTGGGATAAATAACAAGAACTTTTAAACTAAAACAATAAGAAGCATTTATGGCCATTGAGAAAGAAAGGAGAGAGTATGAGTTTAAAAGAAACAAGAAGAACAGATCCTGAACTTGCAGGATTGATCGATGAGGAATTAGCTCGTCAGGAAGCATGTGTGGAAATGATTGCATCGGAAAGTATTGTGCCGCTTCCTGTAATGGAATTATCGGGTAGTATATTTACGAATAAAACGTTAGAAGGACTTCCAGGTGCACGTTTCCAGGCAGGTGCAGGCATTGCAGATAAAATGGAAAAGCTTTCCTGGAAAAGAGCAAAAGAATTATTTGGTGCGGAACATGTAAATGTACAGACTTATTCCGGATCCTCTGCAAACCATTCTGTTTTTGCAGCGATTCTGGAACCCGGAGATAAGATTATGGCAATGCGCCTGGATCAGGGTGGTCATTTAACTCATGGCTCTCCTGCTAACTGGCTGAGTAAATTTTATAACTATGTATTTTACGGAGTTGATGATTCTGGACGTATCAATTATGAAGAACTGGAAAAAATGGCAAAAAGGAACAGCCGAAGTTGATCATTTGTGGAGCTAGTTCTTATCAAGGTTGATTGATTATGAAAAGATTGCAAAAATAGCAGAAGAAGTGGAGCCTACTCCATGTGTGATATGGCTCACGTTGCCGGCCTTGTTGCTGCAAAAGTGATTCCAAGCCCGATTCCGTATATGGATTTTGTCACTTCATCCACGACAAAACCTTCTGCCCGCTCGTTCCGGAATGGTATTTTGTAAAGAAAAATATGCGAAACTGTTGGATAAAGGTACGTTCCCGGCAGCATGGGTTCGATTCATCTAAATACCATGGCGGCAAAATGCTGGTCATTTAAATATGCTGCCAGCGAGGAATTTCATAATATCATGGCTCCAGGTTGTAAAGAATGCACAGTTTTTAGTTGCTGAACTGCAGAAATATGGTTTTGAGATCGTAAGTGGAGGTACTGAT